>WNGR01002223.1_pt1 | contig 30727 bp, 33 predicted proteins | sample 5407581 | NCBI WGS metagenome assembly WNGR01 (sample SAMN13153383, study PRJNA577476) | soil metagenome | isolation source: 80 cm soil or saprolite under Garry oak tree replicate 2 | place: USA:California | collected 2016-06-15
ACTGCGCCGGAATGGCGGCCGACCTGTTCGAGACCTATGCGGTGACCACGGTCGCCACCATGGTGCTGGCGGCGATCTTTTTTGCCGGCACGCCGTTCCTCGCCAACATGATGACGCTGCCGCTCGCCATCGGCGGCGTCTGCATCGTGACCTCGATCATCGGCACCTTCTTCGTGAAGCTCGGCGCCAGCCAGTCGATCATGGGGGCGCTCTACAAGGGTTTGTTTGCCACCGCCGCGCTTTCGCTCGTTGCGCTTGCGATCGTCATCTATTGGCTGCTTCCGAACGGCTTCGGCGAGATTCCCGGCATGCCCTATAGCGGCCTGAAGCTCTACCTCTGCGGCGCGGCCGGGCTCGCCGTGACCGGGCTGATCGTGTGGATCACCGAATATTACACCGGCACGAATTTTCGTCCGGTGCAGTCGATCGCGAAGGCCTCGATCACCGGTCATGGCACCAACATCATCCAGGGCCTCGCGGTCTCGCTCGAGGCGACTGCGCTGCCGACCATCGTCATCATTGCCGGGATCCTGACGACCTATGGCCTCGCCGGCCTGTTCGGCATCGCAGTCGCGGTGACCACCATGCTGGCGCTCGCCGGGGTCGTGGTTGCGCTCGACGCCTTCGGACCGGTCACCGATAATGCCGGCGGCATCGCCGAAATGGCTGGCCTGCCGAAGGAGGTGCGCAAGTCGACCGACGCGCTCGACGCGGTCGGCAACACCACCAAGGCGGTGACCAAGGGCTATGCCATCGGCTCGGCCGGTCTCGGCGCGCTGGTCCTGTTCGCGGCCTACAACCAGGACCTCAATTTCTTCATCCAGCACGCGAGCGGGTATCCCTACTTCAAGGACGTCTCGCTCGATTTCTCGCTCAACAATCCCTATGTCGTGGTCGGCCTCCTGTTCGGCGGTCTCTTGCCCTATCTCTTCGGCGCGCTCGGCATGACCGCGGTCGGCCGCGCGGCCTCGGCGATCGTCGAGGAGGTGCGCCGGCAATTCCGCGAGAAACCCGGCATCATGGCGGGCACCGACAAGCCGGATTATGGCCGGGCCGTCGATCTGCTCACCCGCGCCGCGATCAAGGAGATGATCGTGCCGTCGCTCCTTCCGGTGCTCTCGCCGATCATCGTCTACTACCTGATCTATTGGATCGTCGGATATGGAACGCCGGCTGGCAAGTCGGCGGCGTTCTCCGCGGTCGGCGCGATGCTGCTCGGGGTCATCGTCACCGGCCTGTTCGTCGCAATCTCGATGACATCGGGCGGCGGCGCCTGGGATAATGCCAAGAAATTCATCGAGGACGGCCACTACGGGGGCAAAGGCTCCGAGGCCCACAAGGCGGCGGTGACCGGCGATACGGTCGGCGATCCCTACAAGGACACCGCAGGGCCGGCGGTCAATCCGATGATCAAGATCACCAACATCGTGGCGCTGTTGCTGCTGGCGGTGTTGGCGCATTGAGTTCGAACATCTGTTTTCGGCAGGAACGGAGCCGACTTTGCCCAGAGAAGGTCGCTCTGGCTTCAAGGAGGGCAGAGCCAGCGATGCAGCCGGGGCTTGGAAAGCCGTGCACGCGTCGAATCGTGATGGTATGCGGACGAACGGCCGGTGTGGTATCTTTGACCTCATGACGACAGTCGAAGAGATCGAAGCAGCGGTATCGAAGCTCCCACCCGACCAACTCGACAGGTTTCGGGCCTGGTTCGAGCAATTCGATGCGGCACGATTCGACCGCAAGATCGAACGGGATGCCATTAGCGGCAAGCTCGACGGGCTTGCCGAGCAGGCGATCGCCGATTTCCGTAAGGGCCACGCCCGCGAGCTATGAGGCATTTTGCAAGCCCGGCGTTCTGGGAGGCGGTACGGCAAGCTTCCCGAAAGCGTCCGCGCACTCGCCGACAAGAATTACGCGCTGCTCAAGGAAAACCCGCGGCATCCGTCATTACAGTTCAAGAAGGTCGGACGCCTTTGGTCGGTGCGTGTCGGATTGCAATATCGCGCGCTTGCGGCCGAAGTCGGCGACGATCTGGTGTGGTTCTGGATCGGCTCGCATCGAGATTATGACCGGCTGATCGGTTGAGTGGCGGTTTGCTGCAACGGCAGCGCTTGCCCACCAAGGGAAAGCGGTCAAGAATGCCCGCTCGATCAACATTCGCGGCCGAAGGCACGCATGCAGCTCGCTCTCATACGTCGAATTTTTGCGGGAATTGCTGCGCTCGGCGCGGTCTACACCCAGCCCGCGCTCGCCCAGCCGGTGGCCGATTTCTACAAGGGCAAGACCGTCACGCTGCTCCTGAGCTCGGCCGCGGGCGGCGGCTATGATGCGCTCGCCCGCACATTGGCCAACTATCTCGGTCGGCACATCCCGGGCTCGCCCTCGGTGATCGTCAAGAACATGGCCGGCGCGGGCGGCATCGTCGCCACCAATTATCTCTACAACGTCGCGCCGAAGGACGGCACCACCATTGGCGGCGTGCAGAACAACACCCCGTTCGAGCCCCTGTTCGGCACCAGGGCCGCGACCTACGACCCGCTCAAGTTCAACTGGCTGGGCACGCCCTCGATCGAGGTCGCGATGGCGACCGTGTGGCACACGACGCCGGTCAGGACCTGGCAGGACGCGCGGACACGCGAGATCACGATGGGTTCGTCGGGCGTGAATTCCACCCCGAGCTTCTATGGGCGGCTCCTGAACGAGACCCTCGGCCTCAAGCAGAAGATCATCGTCGGCTACGAGTCGCAGATGCACGCCTTCCTGGCGATGGAGCGCGGCGAGATCGACGGCTATCCAAGCGTGTTCTACAGCGCGCTGATGTCGACCCGGCCGACATGGGTGAAGGACAAGCTGGTCAAGATTCTCGTCCAGATGGGGCTGGAGAAGGAGCCCGCCATTCCCGAGGCTCCATTTGCGCTCGACCTGGTCAGCGATCCTGACGACAGGCTCCTGATGGTGGCGGCATTTGCGCCGCTGCAGACCGGCCGTCCCTATTTGCTGCCGCCGGGGGTGCCTGCCGAGCGCGTCGCGGCCATGCGCCAGGCGCTGATCGACACGTTCAAGGACCCGGATTTCGTGGTGGAGGCCGAGAAGCGTGGCCTGGGCGTGAATTCGCCCCGCAGCGGCAAGGAGCTGCAGGACCTGCTCGAGCAGGTCTACACGAAGACTCCGCCGCATATCGTCGCGCGGCTGCGAAAAATTTCAAGCCCATGATCAAGGGCGAGGAGGGGAAACAGTGGGACGACCGAAGCCGATCGAGTGGCCGAACCGGGCGAAGATTTGCGTGACCTTCATCGTGCCGTGGGAAGTCTGGCCGGAAAATTTCGCGACTCGTGATTCGCTGCAACGATCGAGCCATCGCTCGCCGCCGGCGAATGCGGTCTTCAACAAGAACATGGCGGCGGTCACCGAGCGTGAATACGGCGACCGCGTCGGAATCTGGCGATTGCTCGATTTGTTCGACCGTCACGATCTCAAGGTGACCATGCTGATGAACGGCAAGAAGGTCGAGCAGTTCGCGGACCTGTGCCGGGAGATCAAGGCCAAGGGGCATGAATTCTCGTCGGAAAGCTACGAGCACGAATATTCCTACATGCACACCCGCGAGCAGGAGCGCGACTCGATCGCGAAGTCGATCGCAGCATTCGAGAGGGTTCTGGGCGAGAAGCCGACCGGCTATCTTTCGCCCGGGCACTCCTCGACGCCCCATACGCTCGACCTCGTGGCCGAGCAGAGCTGCTTCGTCTGGTGGGCCGCCCCGCTCAACAGCGATATTCCCTATACGGTCGAGGCGCGCGGGCGAAGAATCGTCGTGGTTCCCTACAATGTGCCAGGCTGCAATGACTATTCGACCTATGGGAGCGGACGCACGCCTCGCGATCTGCTACAAATCATGAAGGATCACTTCGACTACCTCTATTGGGAAGGCGAGCAGGGCTTTCCGAAATACTGGGCCGTGAATCTCCATCCGTTCGTATCCGGCGTTCCTTACCGGGCCAAGATCATGGACGAGTTCATCCGCTATGCCAAAGGTTTCCCCGACGCCTGGTTCGCGCGCCGGCTCGAACTCGCCAACTGGTGCCTGAAGCAAGGGTATTAGCCACATCCGAACTGGGAGGACGACATGCGCATGACAGGCTTCGATTCGGCCAGATGAGACGGCGCGAGTTCATGACCCTTCTCGGCGGCGCGGCGGTCGCTTGGCCGCTCGCCGCGCGCGCCCAGCAGCCGGCCAAGGTCTGGCGGGTCGGCATTATCGTCGCAGCGATCCGATCCCCTGCCTATGACGGTTTCCTGCAGGGCATGCGCGAGCTTGGCTATGTCGCAGGCAAGGACTACATCGTCGAGTGGCGCTTTGCGGACGGAAGATTTATGCGCACGGCGGCTTTCATCGAAGAGTTCGAGCGACTGAAAGTCGATGTCATCTTTTTAGGCGCGCCCGCGCTGGTGTATCCGGTGCGGCAGGCGACGCGCACGATTCCGATTGTGATGGGCTATTCGGTCGATCCCGTCGGCAAGGGCTTCGTCTCCAGTCTGGCGCGTCCCGGAGGCAACATCACCGGGCTGGCCAGTTCGGCCATCGACACGTCTCCCAAGCAGTTGGATCTGCTGACAGCGGTCCGGCCCAACCTGTCCCGAGTCGCGCTGCTGCAGAATCCTGAAAATCCGAACTACGCTGCGGTCCTCAGGAGCACGCAGGCCGCTGCGCAGAAGTCCGGCATCGCGCTCGTGCCTGTCGACGCGCAGGACCCGCAGGAGATCGAGACCGCGTTTGCCACCCTGGCGCGCGAACGCATCGAGGCAGTCATGGTCGCGGATGACGGATTTTTCTTCAAGCAGCAGCAGCGGCTCGCCGAGCTTGCGCTCAAGTCTGGTCTGCCATCGATCTCTCCGGAGCGCGAATATGCCGAGGCCGGGGGACTGATGAGCTATGGCGAAAGTCTCAAGGATTTCTACCGCCGCGCCGCTACCTTCGTGGACAAGATTTTGAAAGGCGCGAAGCCAGGCGAGTTGCCGATCGAGCAGCCGACGCAATTTCAGCTCGTGATCAATCGCAGGACCGCGGCCGCCCTCGGACTTGCGATCCCGCCGCAGCTTTCCGCCGACGAGGTGATCGAATGAGGCGGGTTTCGGCTTCCGCGTCGGCTCCTCGTTGAGGGGGAAAGGCGCCATGCGGATTCTCGTCGTCGATCAGGCGCCGCGGACGGCGAAGTCGCAACCGCCTTATGACGTCGCCGCGATCGAGAAGCTGCTCAACGGCTACGCTTCGCCGGGCACCAAGGTCGAGATCGGCTTTCCCGACGATTTCGCGGGCTCGCAGGTGATGCAGACGATCGGCGCCCAGAGCGCGCTCAACGGCTTGCACCACATGATGGAGACCCCGGCTATCGTGCGAAAGATTTTCTGGGCGGCGGAGAACGGCTACGACGCGGTGATCTCCTCGAACACGTTCGATCCGGGGGTCGACGGCGGCCGGCTCGCGGTCAACATCCCGGTGATCGGGCTCTGCCGGGTCACGCTGCACGCCGCGCTGACGCTCGCCGACCGTGTCGGCATCACGGTGCCGCTTGCTCCGCACGTGCCCTACACCTGGCGCATTCTCCGTACCCTTGGTCTCGACCGCTTCGTGAGCGACATCAGGCCCATCGGCATCTATGGCGCCGACATCAGCCGGCGCCGCCAGGAAATTTTTGACAAGACGGTCTCGATCATGCGCGCGCTCGTGAGCGAGACCCGCGCCGAGATCATCATGCCGCTCGGCGGCGCCCTGATCCCCTATGTCGTCGATCCAAAGGACCTGGCCGAGGCGGCTGGCGTCCAGGTGCTCAATACCAAGGCGATCGGCATCCGCTTCGCGGAAATGTGTGTCGCCTTCGGGATGACCCAGAGCGGGCTGACCTATCCCCGCGCGAAGCTGACCTACCAGGATTTTGTGAAAACGGACGACGGAGGACGGACGACAGACGACCGATGAGTGCTTTATCTGTCCTCCATCGTCTGTCGTCCGTCCTCCGAAGAGGAGCAGAAGGATGTTGAAGACCGAGGGCGTCCTGCATTTCACGATCCCGGTCAAGAACCTCGACCGGGCGGAAAAATTCTATACCGAGATCATGGGCATGGAGAAGGTCAGGCGCAATGACCGCATGGTCTTCATGCGCGCCGCGGGCAAGGACTGTTTCGTGCTGACCTATTCCGAGAAGCCGATCGATCCCAATCCGCCCAACAGGCACGAGATCCATCATGCGTTCCGCCTCACAGCGCAGGAATATGACCGCGCCAAAGCATTCCTGGCGTCGAAAGGGATCGCGATTTTCAAGGAGGAGAATCGGCGCGCCGGAACATTCCAAGGCCGCAGCGCCTATTTCCACGATCCCGACCACAACGTGATCGAAATCATGGACCTCGTGCGCGGCCCGGTGGGCGAGAACGAGCAGTAAACTAAGCGCCCAAGGTTAGGCCCACACTTAGCAACCGTTCGCCAGCGCAGGCGCGGCCGCCTCACATGCCCGGCTTGAAGGAGAACAGCTGGAAGAAGTTGCCTAGATAATTGATTTCGCGCCCGCTGGTCGGCGTGGTGCGGCTGACGAAGTCGAAGATCTTGCCGTCCTTCATGCCATAGTTCGCGAGCCGCTCGACCCGGCGGTTCTTGTCGAAATAGACCGCGATCACCCGCTGATCCACCACCTCCTGCGGCATGAAGGCGACCGGCCGCTCGGAGCGCTGGGAGATGTAATAGAATGCCTCGCCGGCCACGGTGGCGACTGTCGAGGGGGTGCCAAGCACGATCAGCACCTGCTCCTGGCTGGCCCCGATCGGAATTTGCTCGAGCGCCCCCTCGGGAACGATGTAGCCTTTTTGATAGGTCTCGCTGAAGCAGCCGGAGAGCGGCAGGCCAAGCAGCAAGGCCGCGGCCAGGACCCTGGCGGTGGCGGCTCCGCGCGACCGGAACGGGCGAGGGTTATGCAGGGAACTCGGCATTCCTATATTACCATTGCGTCTATACCATTGCGTCCATCGAGGCGTTGAGGTAGCGGGCACGGCCACGGGTGACAACGCCTCCCAGGTCCAAGAGCCGGCCCTGGGCCGCTGAGCTATCCTGATGATATTTCACCTGTTTCGCCGCACCTTGCGGGACGATAGAATGGCGTGTCTCTATGGCACGATCGTGGCGCAGGCGCGCGCACCAGCCTTTTACCAAACCACCTTTCCCGATTCCATGGAAGTGGCGGCCGCCGATCCCGTCGCCGCCGGCAAATGGTGACCGATGACGAGGCTTGGCCCAGAACAGCCCTGGAGCGTGCCGGTCGCAATCCACGAGGTGCCGGACAGCGGGCGGCGGGTCGAGCTTGCCGCCGACGAACGCAGCCGCGCGGCGGTCGCCAAGGCCGCCGGGCTCCGCTCGCTGCCGCGCCTCGAAGCCACGTTCGACCTGACGCCGCGGGGGCGGGGTGGGCTGCGGGTGGTCGGCGGCGTGTCGGCGACGGTCGGGCAGGATTGCGTGGTGACGCTCGAGCCGATCGAGAACGAGGTCGAGGAAGAGATCGACCTCGCATTTGCGCCGGTCGCGGCGCCTGCGGCGGCGGAGGACGATGGCGAGGCCGCCCCGGTCGAGGTCACGGTCGAGGACACGCCGGAAGCCCTGGTCGGTGGAATCGTCGACCTGGGCGCCATTGCGACCGAATTCCTGATGCTCGGCGTCGACCCCTATCCGCGCAAGCCAGGAGTCGCGTTCGAGCCGCCGCCCGCGGGGGAGGACCAGGCGCATCCATTTGCGGCTTTGGCCGCGCTCAAGAAAGGCGACCGCGATCGTGGAGGTTGAATGGCGATCCGCCCTCTGGTGCCTCCCCCGGCCGGCACGCTATGGTCGCCCGCGGTCACCGGTTTCGAAGGACCGAGCTTCCGGCGTCTGCCGCGCCGCCAAGGTCGTCCATGCCCCATAAAGTCCGAATCGCGCTCGACGCCATGGGCGGAGACAAGGGGGCTTCGGTGGTCGTGCCGGGAGCGGAACTGGCGCTCCCCCGTCATCCCGACATGGAATTCGTGCTGTTCGGCGATCGCGCAGTGGTCGCGCCGCTGGTCGAGGCCCGGCCCCGGCTCAAGGCCGCCTCGCGCCTCGTGCACACCGATGTGGCGGTGAAGATGGACGCCAAGCCGAGCCAGGCGCTGCGCCAGGGCCGCTGGAAGAGCTCGATGTGGCTCGCCATCGACGCGGTGAAGAAGGGCGAGGCCGATGTCGTCGTCTCGGCCGGCAATACCGGTGCGCTGATGGCCATGGCAAAATTCCATTTGCGGACCATGGCCGGCATCGATCGCCCGGCGATCGCCGCGCTCTGGCCGACGCTCCGCGGCGAATCGATCGTGCTCGATCTCGGCGCCAGCATCGGCGCCGACGCCCGCCACCTCGTCAATCTCGCGGTGATGGGCAGCGCCATGGCGCGGGTGGTGTTCGGGCTCGAGCGGCCGACCGTCGGGCTCCTCAATATCGGCGTCGAGGAGGTCAAGGGGCTCGAGGAGGTGCGCGAGGCGGGCCGGATCCTGCGCGAGGCAAAGCTTCCCCATCTCGACTACAGCGGCTTCGTGGAAGGCGATGCCATCGGGCAGGGCATCGTCGACGTGGTCGTGACCGAGGGCTTTGCCGGCAACATCGCGGTGAAAGCCGCCGAAGGCACCGCCCGCCAGCTTGCCCAGCATCTCAAGAACGCCATGACCAGGACGATCTGGTCGAAGCTCGGCTATCTCCTCGCGCGCGATGCCTTCCGCGCGCTTGCCGACAAGATGGACCCGCGGCGTTCGAATGGCGGTGTCTTCCTCGGCCTCAATGGCGTCGTCATCAAAAGCCATGGCGGCACCGACGCCGAAGGTTTCGCCTATGCGGTCGATATCGGCTACGACATGGTGCGCCACGAATTGCTCGCCAAGATCGGGGAGACTCTTGCGCGCCACCGCGGCGATCCGCCGCCGCCACGTCTCGTCGGGAGAGCGGCCTCGTGACCATGCTGCGCTCCGTCGTGATGGGCTGCGGCAGCTATCTGCCTAAAGGGGTCCTCACCAACGCCGAGCTGGCGCAGACTGTCGACACGTCCGACGAGTGGATCGTGCAGCGCACGGGCATTCACGAGCGGCGGATTGCCGCGCCAGGCGAACTGACCTCGGACATGGCGCTCAACGCGGCGCGGGCCGCGCTGGCGCATGCCAGGATCGAGGCGCAATCGATCGATCTCATCGTGCTCGCGACCTCGACCCCGGACCAGACCTTTCCGGCCAGCGCGGTGTCGGTTCAGGCCGGTCTCGGCATCAGCCACGGGGCGGCGTTCGACCTGCAAGCGGTGTGCTCGGGCTTCGTCTACGGACTGGCCAATGCCGACGGCCTGCTCAAATCGGGGGCCTTCAAGCGCGCGCTTGTCATCGGGGCGGAGACCTTCTCGCGCATCCTGGCCGGGGACCCGCGACGATCGCGGCATGCTCGCCGCCCGCCTGCGCTCGGATGGCCGCCACAAGTGCAAGCTCTATGTCGATGGCGGCCCGTCCTCGACCCAGACTGTCGGCCACTTGCGCATGGAAGGTCGCGAGGTCTTTCGCTTCGCCGTAGCCGCGGTCACCGACGTGGTGGAGGACGTCTTCCGCGACACCGGCTACGCTGCCGCCGACATCGACTGGTTCGTGCCGCATCAGGCCAACAAGCGAATCATCGACGGCTCCGCGCACAAGCTCGGCATCGCGCCCGAGAAGGTCGTGATGACGCTCGACCGCCATGGCAATACGTCGGCGGCCTCGATTCCACTCGCGCTCGCCGACGCGGTTGCCGACCGGCGCATCAAGCGCGGCGATCTGGTGCTCTTGGAGGCCATGGGCGGAGGCTTCACCTGGGGGGCGGCGCTGCTGCGGTGGTAAATGGTCTTTCCAACATCTGCCCCTCCGGCCCCGTTGACCGCCTCGCTCCAAGCGAATATCGTTTGAAAAAACAGTGGGATATGGATCGCCGAATGGGGCAGGCGATGGCGGGCAAGACGGTCACACGGGCTGATCTGTGCGAGGCGGTCTATCAGAAGGTAGGCCTGTCGCGCACCGAATCGGCGTCGCTGGTCGAATTGGTCTTGAAGGAAATCACCGATTGCCTCGAACGCGGGGAGACGGTGAAGCTTTCGTCCTTCGGCTCCTTCGTGGTGCGCAGGAAGGGCCAGCGGGTCGGGCGCAACCCCAAGACTGGCAAGGAAGTTCCGATCTCGCCCCGGCGGGTGATGGTGTTCAAGCCCTCCGCGATCCTCAAGCACCGCATCAATTCGCATTCAGGCGGCGAGACGAGCGAATAGCCTGGAGAGGGGCAAGCGAGCATGGCGGCGGTGGACAAGGCGCCGGACGCATTCCGTACCATCAGCGAAGTGGCTGCCGACCTCGAAGTGCCGCAACACGTGCTGCGGTTCTGGGAAAGCCGCTTCCGCGACATCAAGCCGATGAAGCGCGGCGGCGGGAGGCGCTACTACCGTCCCGACGATGTCGAACTTCTGCGCGGCATCCGGCATCTGCTCTACGGCGAGGGCTACACGATCCGCGGCGTGCAGCGCATCCTGCGCGAGCAGGGCGTCAGGTTCGTGCAGGCAGTCTGGCAGCCGGGGGCGCCGCAGCCTGCGCACGGCTCCGGGGACGAAGCGGACTTCGCCGCCGATGACATGGAGGTGCGCGCGGCGGCCTCGCCGGAGGTCGAGCGCGGCCGCGGCCTGTTCGGCCTTCTGCCCGCGCTGCTCGGCGACGACGAACGCTCGGAAGGTGCGGATCCCGACGATCTCGAGGCGCACGGGCGTTCGCGTCCTTCCGAGCGAATGTTGCCGCCGCAGGTCGCTCCCGGCGGCCGGTTGTCGCGCGAAGATTTGCGCCGACTGCAAACCGCGTTGCACGAGCTCGGCGAGTGCAGGAAACTGATCGACGCCGCGCTCAGCGAGAACCCCTGAGCCGCGGCACGGCTTCAACGAAGACCCGATCGCCGGCTGGCGACGGGCAATTGCTCATTGGCGGGCGACCTGCTCCTTGAGCGCCTGGAGATCGGCCTCGCTGCGCGGGGTCATGACCGCGACCTTGCGCGCCCGCGAATAAGGAATGATCACCTGCATCGGCTGTCCGTCGCGCTCGAGCAGCGAGATGTAGCGGGTCTCGGTGCCACGGGTCGGCAGATCGAACAGGGTCCACTTGCCGGTCGACTGGTCGTATTTCGCGACCAGATCGGTGCTCCACAGGTTGGTCCACACATTGTGGTCCTTGTCGACCGCGACCTCGTAAGGCTGCTGCGATTCGGGATTCGGCAGTGGAACGAGCGTCGTCTCCTTGGTGAAGATATTGACCTTGGCGAGATTGCCGCCGAACGAGTTGCCGATCCACACGAAATCGCCATTGTGGTCCGCGCCCATGCGGCGCGGCGCCTGCGCCCAGGCGAAGGGGGTGTTGAAGTCCGGCGGCACGAACGTCTCGTACATCTTGCGCTGCTCCGGCGAGAGTGTGTCCATCGCCGACTTGTCCGGCGGCAGCTTGAACTCACCGACCTTGCCGGACTTGATGTCGCTGTAGTCGATGAGATCCTGCTGCATCAGCAGCCACCAGCCATTGCCGGTGCGATCGGCCGCCAATCCGTAGACCGTCGCGGTGCCAAGCTGGTTCTTGTAGGTGACCGATTTGAACTCGGTGAAGGTCTCCTTCTCGATGTCGAAGCGCAGGGCGCCATCGGGCGAGGTCACCCAGACATTGCCGTTGAGATCCGCATCGAGCGTTCCCGCTGTCCCGGTCGTGGTCCGGGGCGGAATGTAGACGGTGATCTTCTCGTTCTTGGGGTCGACCTTGCCGAGGCCGCCGAGCCCGCGCTGCACGTTCGACCTGGTGTTGAACCAAAGGTAGCCCTTTTCGTCCCGGGTGATCCCGTGGCTGCCGGTGGCGAAGCCTTTCTGGTCGTCGAGCTTGAAGCTTCTCGTCGCGCCGGTCTTGGTATTGATCTTGCCGACGGTCGTGTCATAGCCCGGGTGCGCGTAGGTGATCCAGATGTTGCCATCGAAATCCGCCTGCGCGTCATGCACGCCGTTGAGGTGGTTCATGCCCGAGGGGGTGCCGAGCGACCAGTCGCTGCCGTCGTTCGACGGGGTGTGGCCGCCTTCCATCGGGAAATCGTATTCCTTGAACACGACCCGCGCCGCCTCTCCGGAGGGCCGCAGACGCAGCTTGAACTTCATCGAGGTTTCGCCCGGCCCGCGCGCGCGGGCGAGATAGGCCGCGAGCTCCTTCTGATGGAAGTCGATGTTGGGCGTAGCCTTGTGATCCGGGCCAAAATAGGTGCCGAGCACGTTCACGTGCTTCATCAAGTTGAGGATCTTGTTCCAACCTTCCTCGTCGAATCGGTGTTGCAGCGGATAGCTCGCGCTATGGCAGCCGGTGCAGTTCTTGCGCACCTGGACCTTCATGCGCGCGTCTTCCACCGTCTCGTCGGGGAGCGCCGCGAGGAATTCGTCGCCCGGCAACTGCCGCACCCAATCCTGCATGTTCTGCATCGGATTGAGCACAAAATCCTGGTGCTTGGTCTTGGCCAGATCGAGGCTCGTCTTGGCGGTCTCGAACTTCACCGCCTGCGCCCACACGCGGTATTTGCCTTCCGGCAAAGGCGGAAAGTAGTAGCTGCCGGCATCGTCGGTGTAGACCGAGGTGGTGATGGTCGAGCCTTCGGCTTTGGCCGATACCGCCACACCGCCCATCTTCTCGCCCGCGCCCGATGTGATCGTTCCGGTGAGGAGTGCGTCGGCTTGCGCCGTGCCCGGAACGAAGCTCGTCGCGGTCATCGCGGCCGCGATCGCGATCAGGCTTGCACCCGTGAAGTTGCGTGCGTTGGTCATGGCGTTCTCCTTGCATGGGCGCGGGCGCGTCCTAACGGCCCGTTCCTTGGTGTCCTGGCGACAAAGTCATAAGGTAGGCGGCGATGGCGGCGATCTGACCTGCGTCGTAGGTATACTTGAAGGCGGGCATGCGCGGCGTTCCATTGGTGATCACCTCGCGGATCGCCTCTTCCCGCCCGCCGGCGCTGTTCTTGGAGAGCTCGGGGCCATAAAGGCCGCTGACGAGGGTCGGTCTGGTATGGCACACGCCGCACGACTGCTCGTAGAGGCGCCGGCCCAGTTGCTGCTGCTCGTTGAGCGGATGCTCGTCGTGCTGCGCCAGCGCGCCTTGCGGCCATCCGGCCAGCAGCAAGAGGGCGATCCAGGCGCCACCAAGCTTCATCTTTGCCACCTCTCGATTCGCCGCCGACCACTTGAACAGGCTGACATTAGCTTATCCCTATTCGTCGTCTTATCAAGGCGACAGTGGATACGAAGGAGGGCGTGGGGGTGAGACGCGTGAACACCTTCATCGGCAGCGCGGTCGAGCGCGTCGAGGACCTGCGTTTCCTGCGCGGTCGCGGACAATATGTCGATGACCTTAACCGCGAAGGCCAATGGCACGCCGCGATCGTGCGCAGCCCGGTCGCCCATGGGCGCATTCGGTCGATCGCTGTTCGTCCGGCGTTGGACAGGCCCGGGGTCCACGCCGTCTTGACCGCGGCCGATATCGGACGCCCGGTCCCGACCATCCCATTTCGGCGCCCGAATCCAACCATCGCCCCCTATGCCCAGCCGGTCATCGCCGAGAAGCTCGTGCGCTATGTCGGCGAGCCGGTTGCGATCGTGCTGGCCGATTCCGCGGAGCTTGCCGAGGATGCCGTCCAGGCGGTCGAGATCGAGATCGATCACCTACCAGCGGTGACCAACCGCCACGCGTCGGCGAAAGGCGACGTGCTCTTGTTCGAGGGCACCGGCACGAACTGTGCATCGGTGTTCAGCGCCCGCATGGGCGATGTCGAAGCTGCGTTCCGTTCGGCGGCCTACAGGCGGCGGGAAGAGTTTCGGGTGCAACGCCTCACCGCCATGGCCATGGAGACGCGCGGGCTTCTGGCCGAATGGGACGCCGCAGCTGGCCGCCTCAGGGTCTCGGGGGCCGCCAAGCTCCCGTTCTTCAACCGCAAGGCCATGGCCGGGATGATGGGACTCAAGGAAGAGGCCGTCGATTATGTTGAGTTCGATGTGGGCGGCGGCTTTGGCGCCCGCGGCGAGTTCTATCCGGAAGATTTTCTGGTGGCTTTCGCGGCCCGCAAGTTCGGCCATCCGGTCAAATGGGTCGAGGACCGGCGCGAGCATTTTGCGGCCATTGCCCATTCGCGCGAGACCGAATGCGACATCGAGATCGCATTCGACCAGGACGGCATGATCCTGGGCTTGCGCGGCGACATCTGGGTCGACATCGGCGCCTATGTCCGCCCGAACGGGATGACCCCGGTCCGCAATGTCGCCCAGTTCACATCCGGGCCCTACCGCATCCCCAACCTTCACCTCAAAGCGCACGCGCTGACCAGCAACAAGACGCCGGCGGGCACTTATCGCGGGCCGGGGCGGTTCGAGGGCTGCTTCTTCATCGAGCGGCTCATCGACATCGCCGCAGACGAGCTTGCGCTCGACCGACTCGCCATCCGCCGCCGCAACCTGATCTCGCTCGGCGAGATGCCCTACCTCCTGCCGCGCGTCGAGCCCAATGACGGCTTCGGCGAGAGTTCCTGCGACAGCGGCGATTACGCCAGCGCCTTCGACCGCTGCGTCGGAGAAGCGCGCTGGGCGGACAAAGCCGGCTTGCATGGCAAGTTGATAGACGGCCGCTACCATGGGCTCGGCATCGCCTGCTTCATCGAGGGCGGCGGGTCCGGGCCGCGAGAGAATGCGCGGATCGAGCTTCTGGGCGACGGCTCGGTGGCGGTCTATGTCGGGTCATCTTCGGTCGGGCAGGGGATTGAAACAATCATGGCCCAGATCGCGGCCGACGCGCTTGAATTGCCGCTCAAGCGGATCAGGATCTTTCATGGCTCCACGACCTATTTGGCGGAAGGCTTTGGCTCCTATGGCTCACGCTCGACGGTGATGGGGGGCTCGGCGATCGTGCTGGCCGCGAATGCGCTGTTGGAGAGATTCCGCGCCGTGGCTGGAGCGCGCCTGGGCATTGCGGCGGCCGAGGTCAAGGTCGCGGATGGAGCAGCGAGCGCGCCCGACGGCCGCAAGATCACTCTCGCCGAGGCCGCCGACGAGAAGCTTGCCGCCGATGGAGTCTTCTCGAATTCCAGGGCGACCTACACCTATGGCACGGGGATCGCCCATGTTGCGGTCGATCCGAAGACCGGCATGGTCGAGGTGCTCGACTATGTGGTGGTCGACGATGTCGGCCGCATCATCAATCCGCTCACGCTGCATGGCCAGGTGACGGGCGCCGCCGTGCAGGGCATGGGCAGCGTGTTCACCGAGGAGATCGTCTATGACGAGAACGGCCAACTCCTCGTCGGATCGCTGGCCGACTACTTGATCCCGGTCGCGACCGACTATCCGCGTCTCACCGCGATCTCGCTCGAGCTTCACCCATCGCCGAACAATCCGCTCGGCGCCAAGGGGGCAGGGGAGGGCGGCATCATCCCGGTCGGCGGCGCACTGGCGAACGCGGTCGCATCCGCGCTCAGCTCGCTCGGCATTCAGCCGCGCGCACTGCCGCTCACGCCGCCGCGGGTATGGCAGCTCATCGAAGATGCTCGACGCGGCTTCGTCCGCAACGGGGAACCCTGAGGCGCCGGCGCACCACTCAGGATCAACATGCGAAAGGTTCAAGAGCGAGAGCCGACAGGGACAGGCCATCGACACGCCCGCGTCCTGACCGAGAGGGAAATTGGAGAGTCATTGCGGTCAGACTGGATTTTTCGGTGCCTTCTCCCGGTAGATCGGCTCCGGCCGGGTGAGGAATGAAAACAGAATGTGGTAGGCCCGCATATGGTTCATCTGCGTGAACGAGCCATGCGCGATGTCGGGCATGATCGCGAATTCCTTGTCGGCGTTGGGCAGCCGCTTGAAGAACTCCAGAAGATCGTCGAGGCCGGCGATGCCGTCATATTGGCCGCGCATGATGATGGTCGGCACCGTGATCTTCGCCGGATCGTTCACCGGCAGGTTCGCGCACATGTCGATATAGGTGCCGTTGGGCACCGAGTCGTCGAGCGCGAGCACGGCCTCGATGAAGGGTTCGACCAGGGCCGGGTTCACGGTGTAGACCTTGTCACGGGTGTGGATGCTGTGGATGAATTCGCGGCTGATCGGGCGGCGGGCGCTTGCTCTCCACTGCGGGAGTTTCTTGCGTCGCTCTTCGAGCGTCGGGCTGCCCTTGCCGGTCCACACGAAGGCGTCGAGCGCGAGCCGCTTGACCCGCTCCGGGTGTCGCTCGGCGAACAGCGCGGCCCGCAGCGCGCCCGAGGAGATGCCGTAGACGTGGATGGGCTCGCCCTTGGTCTTGCCCATGATGTAGGCGCTGACTGCTTCGAGGTCGTCGGCGCCCTCGGCGATCGTGGCGAGGATTTCGGCCCCCTTGTAGGAGCGTCCATAGCCGCGATGGTCGCAGCACCAGCAGTCGAAGCCCTGGCCCGCGAACCAGTCCATCGCCGAGACATAATCGGGGGCTTGGAGGTCGAAGCCGGGCGTGGCCGCCATCGAGGAGCCGTGCACGAACAGGATCGTTCCGCGGGAAGGCTCGGCGGTGCGGGGTTTTTCCCACATGAAGAGCTGTTGCCCGTCGACCTTGGTCCAGTGCTCGCGGCCGGTGGCCTTCCTGATCGTGGTTTGGATGTTCATGGGTTAAAGTCCTTGGTCGCGGGCAGGGGTCGCGGGTTGCGCTCGCCGGCTTGAATTGCGGCCGCTGCCCGGGATAACAGCTAACACCAGCGGGAGCAAACCTGCGCCCGGCGCCGGAGGACTTTGCATGAAGACGCTGATGGGAGCGACACTGGTCGCGGCCGCGCTGTTCGGCACCGCCACGATGGCGCAGGACTTCAAGCCTGATCCGGTCGACGAGGCGGCGGCCAAACGGGAAGGGTCGGTCACCTGGTACACCTCGACCCCGGTCGCCGCGGCCCAGCACATCGCGAGCGAATTCGAGCGGCGGACCAGGATCAGGGTCGAGATGCTGCGCACGGGCGGCCAGAACGTGATCAGGCGTTTCCTGCAGGAAGCGGATGCCGGGCGCATCGCGGTCGACGTGATCACGATGTCCGACATGTCGGCGGCGAATGCGATGACGCGCCGGGGCCTGTTCGTGCCATTCAAGCCGGCGGGCTTCGACCAGGTGATTGCCGACGCTAAGGACGCGAACGGCCATTACATCGCCCAGCGGCTCACCCTCGTGGGCATGCTCGCGCGCACCGACAAGATCGCCGCCGCCGACCTGCCGAAGAATTGGGCCGATCTGACGGCGCCGAAATTCAAGGGAATGCTGGTCATGGCCGATCCTTCGTTCACGGCCATCCAGCTCGTCGTGGTCGCGACGCTGTCGCAGAAGCTCGGCTGGCAGTTCTACGAGGGCCTGCGCCGGAACGAGACCATGATCGTGCAGGGCCACGAGCAGATCTTCGACATGGTCAAGCGGGGAGAGCGCATCCTTGCCGCCGAGGCCTCGGACCCGCGCATCTATACCGGCGGGGCGATGCCGCCCAACATCGTCAACATCATCCCGAGCGCAGGCGCGATCCAGGTGCCCTCGCCCACCGCGGTCATCAAGGGCTCGCCGCACCCGAACGCGGCGAAACTCTTTGCGCAATTCAATCTGATCGCCGAAATCCAGCACAAGTTCACCGAAGAAGGGCACCACTCCGCGCGCCGAGACGTTCAGCCGCCGCCCGGCTTGCCGCGCCTCGACGCGGTCTCGCTCTATCCGATCGACTATGACTTGATCGAAAGCAACACGCGCCAGATCAAGGCCAAGTTCGCCGATATCTTTCAGTGATCTCAAATCCCCATGTTCCTGAGCTGGGATTCGGGGTAGCGCAGCCCGGCGGCGATGGAGGGCGGAAACGACTGTTCGAGCAAGGCGATCTCGGCCGGCGTCAAGGCGATGTCGACCGCCTGCGCGTTCTCTTCGAGGTAGCGGCGGCGCTTGGTGCCGGGAATCGGCACGATGTCGTCGCCACGGGAGAGGAGCCAGGCCAACGCAACCTGGGCCATGGTGGCGCCCCGCTGCTGCGCAATCGAACTGATCGGGTCCAAGAGGCTCAGGTTTTTCTCGAAGTTGCCTTCCTGGAATCTCGGATGGGCATGGCGGCGATCCTTCGGGATGAGATCGTCGCGCTTGTGGAAGGCGCCGGTGAGGAATCCACGTCCGAGCGGGGAATAGGCGATCAGGCCGATCCCAAGCTCGTGCAGGGTCGGTAGGATCTCGTCCTCGATGTCCCGCGACCAGAGCGAATATTCGGTTTCGAGCGCAGTGAGGGGGTGCACCTTGTGGGCGCGGCGGATCGTGCCAGGGCCAGCCTCGCACAGGCCGATGTGGCGCACCTTGCCTTCCGCGACCAGGCGCGCCATCGCGCCGACCGTGTCCTCGATCGGTGTCTTGGCGTCGACCCGGTGCAGATAGTAGAGGTCGATCGCCTCGATCCCGAGCCGCTTGAGACTGGCCTCGCACGCCACCGGCACATAGTCGGGCCGGCCATTGACGCCGGCGCCGCGTTCTCCATTCGGGCCTCGGATATTGCCGAACTTGCTGGCGATCAGCACCTGGTCGCGTCGGCCCTTGATGGCCTTGCCGATCAGCTCTTCGTTCACGCCCGCGGCATAGGCGTCGGAGGTGTCGAACATGGTGATGCCGAGATCGATCGCGCGATGGATGGTGGCGATCGATTCCACGTCGTCGGGAACGCCATAGTCCGCGCTCATGCCCGAGCAGCCGAGCCCGATCGCTGAAATCCGCAAACCCTGTCCAAGCTGTCGGTAGCGCATCCTTGTCATCCTCGGATTTCGGCGCCGGCGCGCCTGCATCGAGCTGCGGCTCTCTGGCGCGCCGCACCAGTCTCGTCCCGATTGAAGCCATTTTTCGGCGAAGGGCAAGGGCCCGCTCGTCGCCGGCCAAGACTTCAGGCGTCAATGGCGCGTTGCCGGGACCGCCAACGTCCGGCTACATTGGCGCCCGATCCGAATGGGTCGGAAAAGCGGAGATCAATGATGGAAACGCTCGACCGCCGGCGCCTCCTTGGCTGCGCGACGCTTCTTCTCGCCTTGAGCCTTGCTCCGGCTTTTGCCGCCGACCCGGTCGACATCGACGCGGCCAGGAGGGAAGGCAAGGTGGTCTGGTACACTTCGGTGCCGGTCGAGACCGCGCAGAAGGTGGCAAATCTTTTCGAGCAGAAGACCGGCATCAAGGTCGAGCTTTTTCGCTCGGGCGGCTCGAATATCTTGCGCCGGTTCCAGCAGGAGGCCGAGGGCGGAAAAGTCTTCGTCGACGTGCTCACCCATTCCGAGCCCGCGGCGGCGCGGGCAATGGCGAGGAAGAACCTGTTCGTCGCCTTCAAGCCCACCGATTTCGACAAGGTCCCCCCCGAGGTCAAGGACCCGAACGGCTATTACATCGCGCAACGGCTCAATGTCATGGCGCTTTATGTCCGTGACGACAAGCTGCCGGTCACCGACCGCCCGAAGACCTGGCCGGACCTGGCCGATCCCAAATATCGCGGCAAGATGGTGATGGCAGATCCCTCGTTCTCCTCGCTGCTGGTCACCCTCGTCGGGATGCTCGCCAAGGAAAACGGTTGGGACTATTTCGAAAAGCTGCGCAAGAACGACGTCATGCTGGTGCAGGGCAACCAGCAGGTCGCCGACATGGTCAAGCGCGGCGAACGCACGATCGCGGTGGGCGCCGACGCCACCTATATCGCCGAGAGCCGCAAGAGCCAGCCGATCACGGTCCTCTATCCGCAGGATGGGGCTTTCATCATTCCCTCGCCCAGCTCGGTCGTGAAGGGTTCGCCGCATCCGAACGCGGCCAAGGCATTCGCAGACTTCATGCTGGGCAGCACGATCCAAACGCTATTCCCGCAGGAGCATCTTTATTCCGCCCGCGTCGACATCGCCGGGCCGGACGGAAGTCCTCCGCTGAGCGCCATCAAGATCCATCCGATCGATTACGATTACATCGAGGCGGAAACTACCCGCATCAAGAGGAGATTCAGCGAGGTCCTGCAATAGATCTCCATCGCAAGGTCGAGAATGGTCGAGGCGCCAGCCGATGAAGCTTGAAGTCCGTCCCTTGGCTCTCCCGGACGTCAAGCTCATTTGCAGCGCCCGCGCGCGGGACCAGCGCGGCTACTTTGCCGAGACTTACGTGCGGCGGGATTTCGAGGCGGCCGGGCTTACCTGCGATTTCGTCCAGGACAACCAGTCGGGCTCGGCGGCAGCCGGAACGATTCGCGGTCTGCATTTCCAGATTCCTCCCTTTGCGCAGGCCAAGCTGATCCGCGTGCTGCGCGGACGCGTCCTTGACGTGGCGGTTGACCTGCGGCGTTCCTCGCCGAACTATGGCCGGCACGTCGCCGTCGAGCTCGGCGAGGCGGGCGGCGAGCAGCTTCTCGTTCCGGCCGGCTTCGCGCACGGCTTCTGCACGCTGGAGCCTGATACGGTGGTTTTCTACAAGGTCGACAACGTGTATTCCGCCGAGCACGACCGCGGCCTCAACTGGGCCGACGCCGCGCTCGGCATTCGCTGGCCGGTCACGGCGGGCGCCGCGGTCATCTCGGACAAGGACCGCGTCCTGCCAGTGCTGCGCGATCTGCCGCGCTATTTCGAGTGAGGCGAAGGGTTGCTCACCATGCGGGTGCTGGTCACGGGCGGAGCGGGTTTCATCGGGTCGGCGCTGTGCCGTGAGCTCGTCGCCTCCCATGGCGCTCACGTGGTCAACGTCGACAAGCTCACTTATGCCGCCGATTTGCGCTCGCTGGCGCCGATCGCGAACGATCCGCGCTATGCCTTCGAGCAGGCGGATATTTGCGAGCGCGCGGCGATCGAGGCGATCCTTGCCAAATATCAGCCTGACGCGGTGCTCCACCTGGCGGCCGAGAGCCATGTCGACCGCTCGATCAACGACACCGCCGCCTGCATCGACACCAATGTCGTCGGCACCTATCAGCTGCTCGAGGCGGCCAGGCAATATCATGGTCGGCTTGCCCGCGAGCAGCGCGGGCGCTTCCGCTTCGTGCATGTCTCGACCGACGAAGTCTATGGCACGCTCGGGGCCAAGGGCCGCTTCCGCGAGACCTCGCCCTATCAGCCGAGCTCGCCCTATTCGGCCAGCAAGGCGGCGGCCGATCACCTTGCCCAGGCCTGGTACAGGACCTACGGGCTGCCCGTGATCATCTCGAACTGCTCGAACAATTATGGCCCCTATCAATTCCCCGAGAAATTGATCCCTCTGACCATCCTCAACGCGCTCGAAGGCAAGCCGCTGCCGGTCTATGGGGACGGCTCCAATGTGCGCGACTGGCTCTATGTCGACGACCACGTGCAGGGCCTCGCGTGCCTCCTGAGCGCCGGGCAGCCAGGGGAGAAGTATAATTTCGGCGGCAGCAGCGAGCGCACGAACCTCGACGTCGTCAGACGGATCTGCGACATCCTCGATCAGCGCTCGCCGGCCGATCGGCCGCGGCGCTCGCTCATCAGCTTCGTCACCGACCGTCCCGGCCACGATCTGCGCTATGCCATCGACCCTTCGAAGGCCCGCCGCGAGCTTGGCTGGCGGCCGCGGGAGTCGTTCGAAAGCGGGCTCGAACGCACGGTCGCGTGGTATCTCGGCAATCGCGACTGGTGGGGGCCGTTGCGCGAGCGCGTCTATGGCGGCGAGCGGCTCGGTCTCATCGAAACAGTGGACTGAGACCGCGTGACAGCGGCGCCTCCGATCCTTGTCGGCGGCAGAGCGCAAGGAGGCGCAACGTGGTGAAAGGGATCATTCTCGCCGGCGGGTCTGGCACGCGCCTCTATCCGCTCACCCGGGCGGTAAGCAAGCAGCTGTTGCCGATCTACGACAAGCCGATGATCTATTATCCGCTCTCCACGCTGATGCTGGCCGGCATCCGTGACATCCTCGTCATCACCACGCCCGATGACCACGCTCAGTTCCAGCGCCTGCTCGGCGACGGCGGCCAGTGGGGCATCCGTCTCGCCTATGCCCAGCAGCCAAGGCCGGAGGGGCTCGCCCAGGCATTCCTGATCGGCGCGGAATTCGTCGGCCGCGAGCGGGTCGCGCTCGTGCTCGGCGACAACATCTTTTTCGGGCATGGACTGCCCGAACTGCTCCAGCGCGCCGTCGACCGCGACGCCGGAGCCACCCTGTTCGCCTACCAGGTGGGCGATCCGCAACGCTACGGCGTGGTGACCTTCGATGCCTCCTGGCGGGCCGCCACGATCGAGGAAAAGCCCAAGAACCCGCCCTCGAACTGGGCGGTGACGGGACTTTATTTTTTCGACAACGAGGTCCTGCGCCATGCCTCGTCGGTGCGGCCGTCGGCGCGCGGCGAGCTCGAAATCACCGACATCAATTTGAAATACCTCGCGCTCGGCGCATTGCATGTCGAGCGCATGGGCCGCGGCTTTGCCTGGCTCGACACCGGAACCTTCCAGTCGCTGATCGATGCCGCCACCTTCGTGCAGACGCTCGAGGAGAGGCAAGGAATGAAGATCGCCTGCCCCGAGGAAATCGCCTACCGCATGGGCTTCATCACCAGGAACCGGCTCATCGAGCTCGCGCGCTCGCTCCAGACCAGCGGCTACGGCAGCTACCTGATGCGCATCATCGAGCTCGATCAGGCTTGAAATCCCGCACCGCAGGCGCGGTTCACGCGAAACCCGTGAGATTTGAGATGACCGCAATTTATGGCCGCAACTGTATTGTTTCCGACGACGCGCAAATCGGTGCGGACACGCGCATCGGGAACTTCGTTTTCATCCGCGACAATACCGTCATCGGCAGGGGCTGCATCGTGGGCTCCTATGTCGACATCGAGGGGGATGTGCGCATCGGCAACTTCGTGTCCCTGCAAAGCGGCTGCTATTTGACCCGCGGGGTGATCATCGAAGATGAAGTCTTCTGCGGACCTCGGACCGTGACCTTGAACGACAAGTCGATCAGCTATCGCCGGCCGTCGCTGAGCTTCCGGCGCGATGCGCCCCGCCTCTTGCGCGCGGCCAGGATCGGCGGAGGCTCGATTCTGTGTCCCGGAATCTCGGTCGGCGAAAACGCTCTGATCGGGGCCGGTTCGGTCGTCACCCGCGACGTGCCGGATCGCGCGATCGTGGCCGGCAATCCGGCTCGCATCATTGGCAGCGTGCCTGGAGATCAGGTGATTTGACCTCTCCATTGGACAGTCTGGACGAAATTTGCTGAACCGATGACAGACAATGCCCGATAGGCTTGTGCCGCGACCGGCTCGATTTCCGCAAATGGGACAAATGAACCGCCGACTCACGATCCTGCTGACGAACATAGCGCTCGCCGAGCCCGCCGGTTCGGAGGTGGTCGTTCGAGATCTGGCCTTGGGCCTGCTGCGCCGGGGCCACCGGCCAATCGTGTATTCTCCGACGCTCGGTGCTGTCGCCGATGCACTTGTCTCGCGCGGCGTGACCGTCATCGATGACCTGCGCAAGCTCGGGGAGCCGCCGGACATCATCCACGGTCATCACTGCATCCCCGGCGGCGAGGCGCTCATCCGCTTTCCGCATGTCCCGGCAATTTACGTTTGCCACAGCTTCGAAGTCTGGCTGGAAGGACCAATCCACTTCCCGCAGATCGGCGCCTATGTTGCAGTCGACGAGGCTTGCCGCGACCGGCTTGTTCACAGGGAGGGCATCGACCCGAAATGCGTTGTCGTCCTTCATAATGCCGTCGATCTCAGGCGCATTCCGCCGCGACCTCGGCCGCTCGAAGAGCGGCCGAAACGGGCGGTCGCGTTCGCGAAGGCGGCGGGCATGCCGGAGCTTCGGCTGGCCTGCGGACGACTCGGCATCGAATATGAGGCGATCGGAGCGGCGGCTGGCCGCGTCGTCGCTCAGCCGGAGCAGGAGCTCGTCCATTGCGACCTGGTCTTCGGCAGTGCGAGGGCAGCTTTGGAAGGCCTCTGTTGCGGCTGCGCCGTGATCGTTTGCGATAACCGAGGTTTTGCCGGACTCGTGACCCAGCAGAATTTTGCAACGTTGCGAGCAAGAAATTTCGGTCTGCGTTGCCTGAGCGAGGTTGTCACGGTCGATCGATGCGTTGCGGAGATTGGTCGCTACGATCCCGCCGAGGCCTCGCTCGTCGCCGAGCGGGCGCGCGAAGAGGCAAACCTGGAAAAACTCCTGGATGAGTTTGAAAAGCTCTATCTCGAAGTTCTCGACGGAGCGCGCCAGCCGCAGGTGACTGCGGAATCGCATCATCAAGCAGTCACGCGTTTTCTGCACGAAAACTTGCCGCGCCGGCCCGGCGACGCCCGATGGCCGTGGCTGGCCGAGCGGGAGCAATTCCAGCGCGAGATCCAATCCTACCAGCGGGCGGTCGTCGAGTTCTCCGACTATCTGGACAAGATGGAGCGCGACCAAGCCAAGACCTGGCGCCAACCGGAAGCTCTCGGGACCCGCGGGTCCAACAAGACTGTCGCCATCGACGCCGACCAGCTCGAGAATTCGGCAGGCATCGGCGGCACGGCGGCGATGCGCGCCCAGTCGCCGACTTCGGCCGCGATCAGCGGGGGGCCGACGCGGCCACCCAAGGTCGATGCGTTGTTCATTCGCGTACGCATGGAGGGGGGCCGCGCGCTCAGCAGCGGGGAGGGTTACGGCGCGCCGCAGAGGGCGTTCGATAGGCGCTCGGATACGTTCTGGGTTTCGCAGGAGCGAGGGGCGCTCGTGCGCGACAACGCTTGGCTCGGATTCGAGTTTCCGGCTCGGGAGCGGATCGGACGCCTGGTTCTGACCCAACCGAACAACGCCGGGTTCCGGCAGGACCTGGTCGAAGTCCAATATCGCGACCGCGATGACGAGGAGTGGTGTTCGGCGGTCCTCGCCCGCATTCCCCGCGACGAGACCAAGAGCTTCATCGACCTGCGCGAGCCGGTCCGCGCCTGTCAGTGGCGGGTGGTGGCGCGCTCCGACAATGCGATCGAAGAGGCCCATGCCTGGACCCCGGTAAGCCTCGAATTCTTTTCGCCGGCCGCGCGTGGCCCGGCCGGCTCCTGACCTGCGCCGGCCCTGCGGACAGGCCCCGGATCAATCATCGGTAATGTCCTCCAGCCGCCACAGTGCCAGTCGCTTGTCGGCGTAGATCCCCCCCGTATGCAGGCATTTTTCATCGATCGATTTTTCAGGCGGGGGAAAGCCGAACGGAGGGCGCTGCAAGTTGAGCTGGCGCCAGCCGCCGGTCCCGATATCGAAATTGTTCGGAAATTCGATGAACGTTGTGGTCAGAAGGTAGCGCGATCGACTTCGCTTGAAATTGCGCAGCGCCGCCCAGGCGTCCGCGAAGCAGAAATGGACGAGGCAATCCCGGCACAAGATGACGTCCATCCGCGGCAGCGCGTCGTCGACAATGTTCCCATGGACGAAACTCCTGCCACCGCCGCTGTAGTTTTGCGTGTTGCGGGCGATCAATTCAGGGACGATATCTATCCCGATATATTGCCGAACAGGCAGTTCGAGCTCTTTCATCCAGTTGAAATCTCCGCATCCGGCATCGAGGAGGGAACTCGCGCCCAATTCGGTCAAGAGTTGCGGGATCTGATCGCGAAATGTAGCCGTGCGGATCAATCCAGAGCCGGGGCCTGACGCCGATTCTGGATCACCCCAGATGTTGCGCTGGTACGCGTGCCGGAAAATTTGCTCCATGGGTATGCTCTCATGAATACGGAGTGATTTGACCTAATCCCCTGAGCTCGATCGTCGACTTACTTCCGGCGTCGTGCGGCGCTTAATCTCAAGCCAAAACTGGCCGTAGGTCTTGTCTTGGCCACGCTCCTGCACGAGAAGGCCCCTGCGGTCGCATTCGGCCTTGATCCAGCCGAGACTATGATAGATGCAACCCGGCACATCCGACTCGTGGCTTGTTCCATTCCACGTCTCGCCCTGGTAGTCCGGATGCTCCTCATCCGCCGGCAAGTAGCTGGTGTGAAATACGGCGTCATCCTTGGAATCGCGCAGGAACGCGTCGAGCATCGACCGTATTTGTCGCTTGGATGCATGAGTCCAGATCGAATAGGCGAGAAAGACGTCGAATGTCTCGCCGAACACCGAGGTGTCGAAATCAGGGTTGGGGTGGAACCGCGGCCGCTTGAGCTCAAGCACTTCCCGCTCCAGGATCGTATCCATACCCATTGCGAGTCGTTGCGGATGAGGCTCGATGCCGCAATAGCAGGATGGATCCAGGAAATGAATGAGCCAATATCCAAGGCGCAGGACTCCGCAGCCCAAATCGACGACCTTGGAATCCGGATTGAGCCCGGCCGCCAACAGATAGATGAAGTGCTCTCTGCCACCCTTTTCAAAATTCAGGACGGGAACGCCGAGAAAGGTCTTCGCGCCCAGGACTTCGGCCTTCTTCTGCAGCTCTACTGGACCACTCCCACTGGAATGTCGAACCCCGCCCCGCCCGCGGCCGGCGAGGGGGTCGCCGCCTCTCCATGAAATCGCTCCCTGACCAATCAGGATGCGGGTTCAAAAGCAAAGCGGCCCGTAATCTTATGGGAGGTGATTTTAACGGAAGGCGCCCCCTGTTCCAATGGAACGCCCGGCTGCAATTACTTCGCCGACTCGAGCGGCGACGCTGCGCCACCGCCGGCGACGAACCAAACGGAGGCTGATGTTGATCAAGCCATCCGGGTGCGGCTCGGACAAATGACACCGGACGAACGGAAGGCGCGCTTTCGCACCTGGACATTCCCACGGTGCGCGCGGTGCTCTCGCCGCCAGAGTGGCTGACCGGCGTCATGCAATCCGAATTGCCCCTGATCCAGGCGAGCTACCGGCAAAAGCATCATGCGCGGGAAGCTGATCGCCTGACGCGCCTCAAAAGGCGATCGAAGCGTTGTCGCGGTCCGGGCATCACTTTCTCGCGTTCGTGGACAAGCTGACCGACAAACACGCGGTCGAAGTGGCGCGCGCCGCAGAGGAACGCGCCACCGCGGCGCTGGAGGCCGCAAAGCAGGGACCTTGACATGAAACTCGTGTCGAGTTCGACTCGGAGACGAGCCGTACCAAGCCCACCAAGTTGCAAGCGCACGACGTCCGCGTGCTCAACGGATCATTTCGCGGGCGGTAACGGTTTATTAACCTTGGCTCGCCAGACACGACCGAGAAAAGCCCGACCGTTGAGGCCGGGCTCTCTTGGAGGCCAGGCATGCAGAACGGAACTACCCGTTGGCACGGGGGGATGATGGCGTCAGGCGTGACCAACCGCTTGGCCGGGCGGATTGACGATCATCTTGTTGAGCAAGTCTTTCAGTCCAACGAGACTCTCGGCAGGCATGGTGACACGAGCCACCACTACTGCCGAGTGTTTCGTAATCTCTCCACCCTTCATCAACTGTCCCACGTCGCCGCGGATGTTAGTGAAGGTTAGAGTCGCGCACGGCCCCATAACGTTGACGTTGACCGGGCCGTTTGCGTAGGCCTCCGCGACGTTATTTGGGTCAACCGTGACCGGATTGACAACCTGTTGAGGCATTACAGTCATTTGAGTGAAGTCCTTATGTTGGCGAGCCCATGTCGGCCATCGCCATTGAGTAGTCGATCTTGACTGTGATAGAAGAAATGCCCGCCGGGGCACCGCCGCTAACGCGGCGTCAACCGGCGGGACTTAGAGTTGGGCTCTTAAGACCATAGGCTTCGCGGTCCTTGCCGCCTCCTTTGGTTAGGGCTCCGTGGCACGGTCTGCTTGGAAGGCTGTGGCCGTGACACGCTTGATCTGGTGTTAGGGCGACCATCTTGGTCGCCCTAATCGTCTGAATCCCCTTCTGTGATAGAGGGCTGCCCGCCCAAGGGGTCGGCAGTCACGATGGGAACGCCGTCGATCAAATATCGTCCGTAACCGACGCGCCGAATATGCCCTTTTCGCGCGAGATACGAGACCGCGTTATAGACCTCCCGCGGAGTGGCCGAGATTCCGCGTTGATCAATGGTCTGCTTGAGTTCGGCGACTGTCCAACTTTCGCGCTGCGGAAGAAGCCGCACGATCGCGCCGAGAACCTCGCCCGCGCGCGGGCCGCTCATAGGTCGGATCGTGGCGGTAAGTTCGTGGAGGAACCGGGCCCGGTCGGCCTCCGGTAGTGAGGCCAACAGCGTTTTGATCAGGTCCAACGTCTTATCGACGCGAGCCCGATCGTCATCGTGGACGAAGTGCGGCGCGGGTTGCGAAATAACCATGGCGAGTCTGCTATCACGGCAGACTTCGCCTGTCGAGTCACGTGATTCCCCGTTCGCCCATTAGGCGCACAGGACACAACAGATAGCAAGGGCGGCCTGGCGGCCTGCTAAATCTGGTTGTGGGTAAGTTCCTCCGGGGCCATCTTCGATTCCGCGCCTTTTACATGATTCGGACTTGAGGCCCAAGTCTTTGTGTAGCCAAGCGTTCGTAAACACGCTTGATAGGCGGCAGTTCTAAGAGTCAAAGGCCCGGCATTTGCGCCGGCCTTTCGCTTATTTCGCCAGTGCCGAGGGTTACTTAGCAATCCGCCAGTCGCCGCTATTGGGGGTACTGGGCAACGGTTGCGCGCTGCGCCTCCAGCCCCAGGCCGGATGCCCCTGCTTCGCCGTTGAGACCCTGACGGTCGCGACGCTGCGAGGTCCTGCGATTGGCTCCAATGTAACCGATCGGGAACTTTCTCACACCTAGGCCCTCAATTATCGCCAAAAGTTCCCAAGCGGGTACTTTCCTGTTGAATTTTCGGGATCTAGCACACAATATTCCCGCTCGGGAACATGCTGATTCCCGCTCGGCATGGTTTGCCAAAATGGACAGCGACGAAAGTGCGGTGGAACGCAGGGCTTCGGAGGCGGCATTGGCCTTCGGCTCGCTGATCCGGAGTCGGCGGAAAGCCCTGAAGATGCGTCAGAATCAGCTTGCATTGGCGACTGGTGTCGGGCGCCGGTTTCTGATCGACCTGGAAGCCGGCAAGCCCTCCTGCCAGCTTGGACGAAGCCTCCTGGTGGCTGACGCCCTGGGGCTCAAGCTCACCGGCATTCTCACCGCCGGTGGTCCGACCACCACCGCACAGGAACTCCCTGACCTGCCGGAAGAGGTGGAGGAATGACGTCTCTACGCGTCTTTTTCGAGCAGCGCCTAGTCGGCACGATTGATGTTGATAAGGGTGGGCCCGGCTTCACCTATGATCCCAACTGGATCGGATTGAGAGGCGCATTTCCGATCTCGACGACGATGCCGTTGACCTCGCAGCGCATTGCTCCCGACACTTTCCTCCCCTGGGCAGCAAACCTGCTGCCCGAGAGTGAGCAGTTGCGAACGCTCGGACAGCTTCTCGGGATGGCGGCCGGCGACGTGGTCGGGCTGCTGTCCGCGATCGGTGGCGACACCGCTGGCGCACTCTCGATCGGCCAGCCCGGGAGAACCTCTTCATTTCGATGGCGGCCGGTGGGAAAGCCAGAAGACCTTGAGAGGATCATCGAGGAACTGCCGAATAAGCCGTTCCTCGTCGGCGACGAAGGCGTCTCGATGTCGCTCGCCGGCGTGCAGACGAAGCTTGCCGTCGCCATCGACGACGCGGGCTGCATCTGCATCCCTATGAATGGCTCACCATCAACGCACATTCTCAAGCCGGACGCGCCGCGCCTGTATGGCGGCGTTCAGAATGAGGCATTTTGTTTGACATTGGCGAGGCGAATGAGAATCCCGACGCCGGAGATCACCACCGGCCAAGCCGGCAAACGAACTTATTTGCTGGTGAAGCGATACGACCGAACGAATGTCGGCGGCCGTTGGCGTCGCTTGCACCAAGAGGACTATTGCCAAGCGCTCGGGAAGCCGCCATCAGCCAAGTACGAGTCCAACCGGACGGGAAGTCGCGGGCCGACCTTCAAGGATATGTTTGAAGTAACGCGGCGGCACATGCCACTGACCGATATCGTCCGTTTGCTCGACATGGCGGTGGTCAATGTCCTCGCCTGCAACACCGACGCGCATGCAAAGAACTACTCGATCATGATCCGCGCCGGGGCGTCGCTCGCACCGATGTACGATGTCATGTGCGGCGAGGTTTGGGAGAACGTCACCAAGAATCTCGCGCAGAAGATCGCCCGCCAAAGCCGGGGCGACCGCCTCAAGGGGAGGCACTGGCAGCAGTTCGCCCGTGAGTGCGGGCTTAATCCTAGGCAGGTTATTGATCGTGTTGGCGCGCTGGCAAAATCGGCCATCAATGAAGCTGGGGCGGCTGAATCCGAAGTGGCCGCAATGCCCGCAGGCGGACATGCGATCCTGGTCCAAACGCGACAGGCGGTCGAACGACGGGCCCGTGTACTCCTAGCACAACTGACCGAGTTGGAAGGTGATCCAGCGGACGAAGCCGTCGATGAAGAAGAAGTTGCCGCCCAGCCCGCCTCGCCGTCGGCCTGAGTCTAAGTATTTGATTTTGCTGGTCGGAGCGCCGAGATTTGAACTCGGGACCCCCAGTCCCCCAGACTGGTGCGCTAACCGGGCTGCGCTACGCTCCGCCGATCTGGTCATCTACGCTGACGTGGCTAAGGGCGCAAGGGCTGTCGCCGCCACGCTTGCAATGCCTCGAACTGCTGCACCTGCAGCGCAACCGGCCGATACGATCGCGACACCGCCATCAGGCCCCACAGCGCGCCGAGGATGAGGA
>WNGR01001151.1_pt1 | contig 30711 bp, 31 predicted proteins | sample 5407581 | NCBI WGS metagenome assembly WNGR01 (sample SAMN13153383, study PRJNA577476) | soil metagenome | isolation source: 80 cm soil or saprolite under Garry oak tree replicate 2 | place: USA:California | collected 2016-06-15
CACCTCTGAAAGGGCCCAAGGCCGAGACCCCCGAGACGATTCCTTGTCTGCGCAAACCGGCTGTACTTTAGTACTAAGTCCGGGGACCCCCTGTACTATCGACTCATTTTTAGTCCAGACCTGATACTTCCAGCACTGAAAGAACGCAAGGCATCGGGCCTTGTCCCCCTCTTGGCCCCTCAAGGCAGTTTTAGGAGCCCAGCTTATGTACGCCACAAGGCGACCCTCTAACGACAGCGTCCTAAAGACGACAACGACTTGGGGCAGGCGGATCGCGCTCTTGGTGCTGATCACCCTGCTGGCTGCAGGATTGTCCTTTGCCGACGGCAAAAAGCACAAGCTGTCGAACGATCTTGACGCTCTCAAAGGCAGCCATAGCGGCGCGTCGGTTGACGTGATCATCCAATTCAATCAAACACCGACCGATGCCCACCATCAGAAGGTGCAGAACAAGGGCGGGGTCCTGAAGACCAAGCTGGACTTCATCAAGGGCGCGCATTACTCCGTTCCGGTTGAGTCGCTGGATGCCTTGGCGGACGATCCCGACGTGGCCTACATCTCGCCCGATCGGCCCGTTCATGGGGCACTGGACACTACGGTCGCAACCGTCAACGGCGGCTATGCGCAGACCCTGGGGCTGAGCGGCGCGGGAATCGGCGTGGCGGTGATTGACAGCGGCATCTCAGATATTCCGGACCTGCACAATTCTAGCGGCTCGAACGAAGTCGTCTATTCACAAAGCTTTGTCCCGAACGATACGAATACCGGCGATCCGCTCGGCCACGGCACACACGTTGCCGGCATTATCGCCTCCAGTGGAGCGAGCTCGACCGGTTCCATGTATTACCGGCATTTTGTGGGTATCGCCTCGGGCGTGGACCTCGTCAACCTGCGCGTCTTGAACCAATACGGTTTGAGTACAGATAGCGTGGTCGTCTCAGCGATACAGAGAGCGATCCAGCTCCAGAAGCGGTTCAACATTCAGGTGATGAATCTCTCCCTCGGCCGCGCCGTGTACGAAAGCGCTTCCCTCGATCCGCTTTGCCAGGCCGTGGAACAAGCCTGGAAAGCAGGCATAACCGTTGTGGTCGCGGCCGGAAACTACGGACGGCTCAACACTTACGCTCAACACTTACGGCAACAGCGGCTACGGCACGATCACCGCGCCGGGGAACGATCCTTACGTCATCACCGTCGGTGCAATGAACACGATGGGCACGCCCAGCCGCACGGACGATGTAATCACCACGTACAGCTCGAAGGGCCCCACGTCCTACGATAACTACGTCAAGCCGGACATCGTCGCCCCCGGAAACCGTGTGGTTTCTCTCTACCAGCCTGGTTCGGCACTGTCTGTCCTGCTTCCGAAGAATCCGGCGGTGATCGACTACTACAAGTCTTGCAGCAACATCAATCTATCCAACGCGTACTTTACCCTGAGCGGCACCAGCATGGCCACGCCCGTAGTCACCGGAGCAGCCGCTCTCTTACTCCAGCAGAGCCGGCTTACGCCCGATCAGGTGAAAGCCCGGCTGATGAAGACGGCCAGCAAGACCTTCCCGTCCAGCAGCAGCATTACGGATCCCGCCACAGGGATCACCTACTATGAGCAGTACGACATCTTCACCATCGGGGCCGGATACCTGGATGTTCAGGCGGCGCTGATGAACACGGACGTCGCCATCGCAAGCGCTCTTTCACCTAAGGCGGTCTACAACACGACAACCGGACAGGTGGATATCGTTTACGGAACCAGCGTCGTCTGGGGCACATCGGTCGTCTGGGGTACTTCCCTGGTTTGGGGAAACTCTGTTGTCTGGGGCAGCTCCATCCAGCTCAACTCTAATGGTACAGAGGTTAACGGCACGGCCGTGCTTTGGGGCAATAGCGTCGTTTGGGGCCAATCCGGCACCACAGCGTTCAGCATCGTGTGGGGTTCCAGCGTCGTCTGGGGCTCTGCCGGCTTGCTGAACACATTGGCGGCCAACGTCGAAGCGATGAACATCACGGCCAACGGAGATACACAATAGGCGGGCATAGGCGCAAGTAACGAGAGGAGGAATAAAGAAAATGCCAAGCCTAGCCAAAGCCTACATCGCAATGATCGCCGCACTTGCGACGGCCTTATTGGCGGTGGCGGCCTCTCGATGGAATCCGGAAAACCTCGGACACTTCGTCCTCTTCTTTGTCTTAGCAATGCTGGCCTCCGCGATGAAGATTCGCCTCCCCGGCTTTAAGACCACCATCTCCACAAACTTCGTCTTCATCCTAATCGGCATCGCCTTATTCAGCTTTGGCGAAACCGTGCTGATCGGTCTCGGCGGCGCGCTCGTCCAATCTCTCTGGAAGACGCAGCAGCGGCCCAAGCCCGTGCAGGTCCTTTTCAATGGGGTCTGCCTGACGGTTTGTACCGCCGCGGCGTATTGGACCTCGCACACTGCCCTGGCAATGCTGGGTTTGAATTCTCTTGTAGCCATGATGGTCCTGGGAGCCTGCGTGTATGTGGTGCTGAACACTGGGATGGTCTCGCTGGTCATTTCCTTGGCCGAGCGGCGTCCCCTCAAGCAGATCTGGCCCTCCTGCTATGAATGGACTTTCCCTTACTTCCTGGTGGGCGCGGCCGTGGCCGGTCTGGCCAGCGCTGCGGGGCACGGAACCAACTGGGGCGTGACCTTGCTGGTCGTGCCGGTAATGTATTTCGTCTACGTCTACTACCGGATGCACATCGTCCGCGCTGTGCTCGAAAACATCTCCAGCATGAGCCGCGAAAACGAAGCAGCACTTGCTGGTGCATCTCGCGGCTGAGCTGAACTCACCTGGCGGCAGACACTCAAGAAACAGATACCGGGGATCAAACTCTGAGAGAGTCGCGAACGTCTGCGCGCATGAGAGAGAATTGTGCCGTGACCGGGATTCGCCACCGACGGGCTGGTTAACATACAAATGCGTGGTCCCAGGAGCGGGAAATCCTCTAGAATGAATCAGGCGCCCGTAGCTCAGTTGGATAGAGCGTCTGCCTTCTAAGCAGAGGGTCGGGAGTTCGAATCTCCCCGGGCGCGCCACTTAATCCTGGAAATTCAATTAGTTGGCGAAACGACCTCTGCTGTACTGCTACCATCTTCGGCGTTTTTGGGAACACTTGGGAACACTTGCTCGTCAAGTAGGTTCACGGCTTCTCGCTGAGCGATCACACTGGCGTGCGTGTAGACTTCGAGAGTTGTCGCCATGTGAGAATGCCCGAGCTGTGCCTGAGCCACTTTCAGAGGTGTTCCTTGGACGTGCAAGAGCGTGCCGTGTGTATGCCGAAGAGCGTGCCAATTGATTCGTGGCAGTCCTGCGCGTTTGCACGCGGATTGCAGCCCCCTCTTCCGCAGATTGTTCGACACCAAAGGACCACCGTACCGAGTGGCAAAAACCAGTGCCTCAGGAGAACGATCTGCCGAGCGAGAGTAGTGAGCCTTTAACGCCTTCACGACCGCGGGCGATAGCGGAATTTCTCGCCTGCTTGCCCGAGTTTTGGGCGTACCGAAGCGTCCCATGAAGCAAGTTTCCGCGACTACCAGTGTCTCTCCGATGAAGTTTATGCGTCCCCAGCGCAGCGCGAGAATCTCACCAATCCGCAGTCCGGTCATGGTTGCAACCACTACGATGCTGCGAGTCGGCTCAGTACAGGCTGCAATGAGTCGTTTCACTTCATCCGCATTGAGAAACTGATGAGGACGCTTCAATGAGCGCTCAGGCATCTTAACGCCACGAACGACATTGCCCGCCAGGTAATTCCAACTGACGGCGGTCCCTAGAACCTTGCTCATTAAGTTGCGCAGATGGTTGGTGGTCTCCCATGCAAATCCTTGCTTGAGTTTCTCCAAAAGGTACTGCTGGATTTCAGCTCTGGATATGTCGCACAGGCGATGGTCACCGAACCGTGGGGTCAAGTGCTTCCGCAGAAGGAATGAGTAAATCTCTTGCGTAGCAAACTTGAGCGTCGGCAATAGTCCCGGCTCGAAGCAATCTGCAACAAACTTCGAGAACAACATTGTGGCTTCCGGGCGGTACTGCCCTTGGTTGATGGGGTTGAGGCGAGCGTCCAGTAGTCTGCGCGCTTCACGCCGGCCTGCGATCTCGCTTACACGGCCGAGCACAACCGAGCGCATCACCCGACTGGTCGATCCATCACGGAGGATCACGTCTTCTCTCCAGCGTGCGACCCAGACTTTCCTACGCTTGCCGCGAATAAATAGACAACCATTCTGATACTGGCAACGAGCCATTTTTCTCCTCTCCATTCTGAAGTTGGCTCGTCTGCCTTTTCCTATGTCGCTCTTGAGTGTAGCTCGGATGTCAAGCGGCATAGTGCCCTCCGCGCTGACATTTCACCCAAGCGAGGATCTCCTCTTCACGGAAGCGCCAGTACTTCCCGAGTCGGTAGCCCGGCAATCGTCCTAAAGACCGTTTTCGTGTACGTCCATAGACCCAAGAGACAGGGACGCTTAGAAGGGCTGCTACTTCCGCCACAGTCAGTAATTGGCCCGTTTCTCCCTCTCTGCCAACTGTGGCTTTGCCTGCTGTGTGACTGAGCAGCGGGTCAAAGACTCCCACTTTGCGCAGTGGAGACGATTCCTCGGCTTGGCCGTGCGGTTTTTCGGTCCTTCTCACAGATTCTAGCGACGACGAATTCACTGCAAGGCGCAAGCCATGCACTCTTGGCGAGTCTGGGTTCTTGCGCACGCCGAGTTGGGTACTGCGGTGTTTCATTGCCTCTTTCCCTTGGTCTCCCGGTTGATATTTTCGACTTGACAGCGCGTCTAGGGAATCCTACAATGTTTGCAAACATTCTGTCAAGATGCAACCTTCTCGGAAAGGGTTGCATCCTACGGACGGAACGAGGAGGCGTACCAGATGCCCGAGAAGCCACAAAAGCCCGAGAAGTCCTCACAGGGACAAACCTTATCCCTTCGAATCAGTGACGCTCTCTATGCGCGCTTGGAGCGTGCCAAGCAACTCATGTCCTCGAAAAAGGGCGACAGTGTTTCTACTTCGGAGGTCGCCAAGCAACTCCTTGAGTCTGCTCGCGAGGACCGCTTTGAAGTCGCGGACTTGATGGCCAAACCGACAGAGACACTTCTCGAGATTCGCAGGAAGGGGGAAGCGCAGCATATTTTGTCGAGAGCCGAGTGGATATTGCTCGGACACTTCGTACAGAAGGGATTGGAAGCCTATACCGAGAGGACGCCTAATCCTGTCTCTAACGAGTCACTCATCGCCGTGCTGGACGCATTCGTTGCAGTTTACGAACTGCGGACGGAACGCACGTCCTTACGGGACTCGTATTACGTGAACAATCTGCCTTCCGAGTGCCGTCCTGCGAAGGCAAAGGGAGTAGACGATTCGGAGCGTGCGACCGCAGACACGGTTCGCCGGACGGTGGCCGAGACTCGCAAGCGCCTCAGCGATCCGGCAGTAAAGTGGGACACGTTTCTGGCGGGACGCAATCTGCTTATCCTGCTTGAGGATGAAAAACTCCACTCGGCTGACGCTGTGAACCGTGCACTTCGCCCCCTCTTCCCGGCTCTGTGGCGGCTGGCCGCGCGCGGCCACTACTGCCTCAGACAAGAGTCGCTCCGCGCGAAGTCCACGAGTCAGGATTCCTTCTATCAGCCCCCAATCCCATCGATTAAGGAGGGCGACTTCACGCTCTCGTTTAATCGGGGAGAGAGCAACGACATTTACTTGCTCTTGAGCTTCCCCGGTCCACGCGGCCCCATGTACCCGATCAACGGCTACCCCAAAATTACAGAGTTTCGCGCCATGCTGGCGGCACTTGCCCCGGACAGCCCGACCCGCCGTTGGGAGGGTGGCCACTTCCTAGGCTACGTTGCAGCGTCCGAGGAAGGCAAGGGCAAGGACTATTGGTTCCGCGCTCACGAGAATGGCATCACGTTCGGCTTGTCAGAGAAGGAGTGGAAATCGATCCAAGCACTGTTCCGCCGCGCGTGGGAGCTGCCTGAAATCCGCATGGCTTGGGACGCACTGACACTCGAATACGGTGAGCTGTGATGGTTGTACTTCACGCCTATGGCCGGAGGAGATGTGGCGATCTGGGGTCGCATCGTCGGCCATTGGCCAGCCAAGAGAAGAGCGGTGCCTTCGGCACCGGGTGTGGCGACGGACACGCCACCCCAAAATGGGTGCCGTATAGCAACCTTGGTTGCTATACGGGAACTTCCTGAAAATCCAACAGCTAGCCGCAAACGAGTCCGCTCAGTGAACTTGGCAGCAACCTTCGGTCTCCGTATGGGAACTTGTTGATTTGTTGGGAGAAATCCGATGCCCTCGCTTCGAACGAAATCGGTCAGCACCAAAGTCACGGACGAAGAATACGCCCAGATGGAGGCCCTCGCAGGCGAGCAAACCATCAGCGAGTGGGTGCGCGATGTGCTACTTAAGGCAGCCAAGCCGAATGCAGGCGAGCAAGTCGTTCTGGCTGAGGTAGTCGCGCTGCGGACGATTCTTCTAAACGCATTATACAAACTAGGGCAGAAAGAGGAACTCAGCGCCGAAGAAATGCAGGAGCTAATCGAGCGGGCGGATCGGGAGAGATTCCATAGAGCGAAGGAACGGCTAGCAGTTCCAGCAACAGGGGGTCAGCCTTGAACCAAGAATGGGGCCGAAAAGAGGATGCGGGCGAGTGGCCGAAGTCCACGCACGCTTGGGCGCTCAGAACGATGCTTATAGCAATCGTGAGTGTGGCCGCAATTTGCGCTTATCGTTACGCGTATGTGCTGACGCCCTTGCAGCACTTCTATTTGACGACATACATCCGTTGCGGACTCCGCAGTGAGATCAATCTCTCAAGAACTGGGCGATATCTAATGCTGAACGTCGTGGACCGGAATGGCGCGCGATTGGCGCTCGACGAAGAGGTGATGGCGGTAACGACCGCAACCGGGGAGAAGACCTTTGCGCTCACCGATGAGGCCATGAAAGCCGGAGACAAACGGCTGGTGTTCCAGCAGGTGCAATACGACAACGCGAAGCTGCATGAGTTCCTGGGGCACTGGATTTATCGAGATCAGACCTTCATGGATTTTCTCGCACCGGCATTGTGGGGAAGCCTCGGCGTGTTCTGTCTTGGCTTGCTGGTAGCCATCCCTAAGGATGCTGTCCGCGCTCGCGAACGGAAGCAAGGGCGACGGCTAAGGGGGCCGGAACTTGTCACCGCGAGACAGTTTAATCGCAGGAACCGCTCTGATGGAATCAGCTTCGAGTTGACGGCAAGAACTCTCACTCAAAAACTCTTTGGTCAGGTGCCGAGGCTCAGGCTCCCTCTTGCCATCGAACGGAACCACATCCTCATCATGGGAGATACAGGCACCGGCAAAAGCACGCTTATCCGGCGAACTCTTATTCAAATCGAAGAGCGCGACGAGACCGCTATTGTCTACGACCCGGCGCTCGAGTACACGTCGGAGTTCTATAGGCCCGAACGGGGTGATGCAATCCTGAATCCACTGGACCAGCGGATGCCCTATTGGAGTCCGGGCGAAGAACTGCTACACCCGGCAGAGGCGCTGACCCTGGCCACGTCGTTATTCCCCGACCGCCGTAACGAGAATCCGTTCTTTGTTGAAGGACCGAGGAAAATCTTCGCACACCTTCTGACTTTCAGGCCAACACCCGAAGAAATCGCTTGGTGGATGTGCCACGAGGAAGAGATTGATCGCAGGGTGAAAGGGACACAGTACGCGGCCATGATTGACCGGCAGGCACCGGCACAGCGGAGCGGCGTGCTGGCATCTCTCAACATGGTTGCCGACGCGTTGAAATTGCTGCCCTCAGAGACGCAGGCGACAGGCCGGTGGAGCGCAGTGGAATGGTCAAAAAAGCGCCGGGGTTGGTTGTTTCTTACGAGCACGTTCGAAACTCGCGAACGGCTCTTACCTCTCACCAGCCTGTGGCTCGATACCCTCGTGCTGCGCTTGATGAACAAGGATGAAACCAACTCACCCAAGGTGTGGTTCGTCCTGGACGAATTGGCGACGTTGCAACGACTGCCACAACTACACACGGCCGTTACGGAGAACCGCAAATCGAATAATCCGGTAGTGCTTGGCTTCCAGGGACGCAGCCAACTGGAAACGCGCTACGGCCACGAGGCCGAGGCCATGCTCTCGCAGCCCGCGACAAAAATCTTCCTCCGTACCAGCGAACCGAACGCGGCGGAGTGGATTTCGCGGACGATTGGCGGCGTCGAGATTGAGCGCTTGAAAGAGAGCCGGTCGAGCGGCCAATTGGGGAACCAGCGTAAAACGACCAGCCATAACAACGAGCGCCAGATCGAACCATTGGTGATGGATTCTGAGATTAGCGGTCTCGCGAACCTGCACGGGTATCTCAAGAGCGAAAACCTTGTCGTGCGAATGAGTTTCCCGATCATCGCACTTCCGAGCAAGCATCCGGGCTACATCCAGCGACCGATGGACATCCAACCAGAAGAACCGCTGGAGGCCGCGGCGGTTGCAGCCGGAACGACCGGGACACTGGGACAGAAGCTCGCGCCACAGGAAATCAGCCACAGCCACCAGCAAGTGTTGAAACGACCAGGGCCGAGACAAGGACACTTCTTCCAGTAGGCCAACACTCATGCTGACCATCTCCAATCCCCTGAGCGCAAGCCAGGCACAGGCATATCACGCGGAAGAGTTCGGCAACGCCCGCGAAAACTACTACACACAAGGCGACCAAATATGCGGGGAATGGCACGGAAGGCTCGCCGAGGAGTGGGGACTGCGCGGTAACGTCAGCGAGGAGCATTTCCACAGGCTCGCGGAGGGTCAACACCCGATCACAGGGGAGCAGCTAGTCCGCCACAAGGCGGCACGAGAATACGTCAACGACCAGGGCCAGAAAATAAGAACAATGGAACACCGCGCAGGCTGGGATGCAACGTTCTCCGCGCCCAAGAGTGTTTCACTCACGGCGCTTGTAGGTGGGGATGAGCGACTGCGGGAGGGACATCAACGGAGCGTTGCTGTCGCGCTAGATGAATTAGAGCGATACGTCCAGGCCCGCATCGGCGGGAACCTTCCGGCAGAGACAACCGGCAAGTGGGTAGCGGCAAAATTCGAGCACGACAGCGCAAGGCCGGTGGACGGTTACGCCGCGCCGCAACTACACACTCACGTGGTTTTCTTCAATCTCACAGAAACCGAGGATGGAGAAACCTATGCCCTACAGCCACGGGAGCTCTACAAAACGCAGCAGTATGCGACGGCGGTGTATCGCTCAGAGTTAGCCGCGCGGCTCAAGACGTTGGGCTATGAAATTGAACGAGGGAGGAGCGGCCAACCGGAGATCAAGGGCTATAGCGACGAATACCTTGCAGCATCGAGTCCCCGCCGTCAGCAGATCGAAGAGCACCTTGCGAAGGAGAATCAGCGAGGGGCCGATGCCGCGCAAATCGCGGCGCACAAGACGCGACAGGCGAAGCTCCAACTCTCACAGGAAGAAGTGCAAGAGCGCCACCAACAGATGGCGGAAGCCTTTGGAAACCAGCCGGAGCAAGTGATAGCAGCAGCGAGGGAGAGGGCGCAACGAATTGAGCAGGATGCTCCGGGCGTAAGCGCGCAATCTGCAGTGACGTTCTCGAAAGAGAGAAACCTGGAGCGGGAGGCTGTAGTCGAGGAACGCGAATTGTTGCGAGATGCATTGAGGCGTTCGATGGGAGACGCCGCATTCGACGAAATCAAAGCCGAGTTTGAGAAGCACGTTGAGGCAGGTAATTTTATCGAGGTCGACGGGAAAACAAGCTCACCAGGTCGAGCGTTTACCACGCAAGAGATGATTGACTGCGAGCGCGACACGATCCGAGCCATGCGCCAGGGACAGAACAAACATGTGCCGCTTGTTAGTTTCAGCACGCTCAGGGAAATCGAGAAAAACCATTCCCCTTTGAGCCACGGCCAGCGCGCAGCGGTCGAGCAAATCCTCGCAAGCCGGGATCAGGTCACTGCGTTGGAAGGTGTCGCCGGCGCTGGCAAGACCACTTCTCTGGCAGCGATCCGCGAAGGAGTCGAGCGAGAAGGTTACAAGGTGGAAGGCTTCGCGCCAACCTCACGCGCAGCGCAAAAACTTGCGGAGGCTGGAATCGAATCGAGCACGTTGCAGCGGCATCTTACGCGACCCGATGATCAGCATGATGGAAAGAAACGACTCTATCTCCTCGACGAATCGAGTCTTGCGAGCACGAAACAGATGAACGAATTCCTTCACAGACTGAAAGAGAATGATCGCGTCCTCTTGGTAGGAGACACACGCCAACACCAAGCCGTCGAAGCGGGAACGCCGTACCATCAGCTACAGGAGGCCGGAATCCAAACGGCACGGCTTGACGAAATTGTGCGGCAGAAAGACCCGGCGCTCAAGGAGGTAGTACGGCAACTCGCGCACGGCGATGTGCGGGACGCGATGGAAAAACTCGGCACGCAGGGCCGCGTGCATGAGATCGTGGACCGCGACGAGCGGCTAGCTGAAATCGCGCGCGAGTATGCGATGAAGCCCGAAGGTACGCTGGTAGTGTCGCCCGACAATCAATCCCGAAGAGAAATTAACGAAGTGATCCACAGGACGATGCAGAGTGCGGGCCGAGTGGACCACAGCGAGCACAGCATGAGAACTCTGGTAGCGCGGCAGGAGATCACCGGCGCGGACCGGCAGTGGGCCGGTCAATACGAGCCGGGCGACGTGGTGCGCTACACAAGGGGCAGTAAAGCACACGCCATCGAAGCGGGAGAATACGCGCGTGTGGAACGCGTGAACGAGAAAGACAATCGGGTTACGGTGAAGCGCGAGAACGGCGAACAGGTAAGCTACGATCCACGTCGGTTGCATGGTGTGACGCTGTACCGAGAGACGGAGCTGGCATTTAGCGAAGGCGACCGCGCGCAGTTCACAGCGCCATACAAGGAGCAGCTCGTTGCCAATCGCGAGCTAGGCACCATCGAAAAGATCGATGATAGCGGCAACCTGCAACTGCGCCTCGACTCAGGCCGCGCGGTCGCGTTCAACATCAAAGAAAATCCGCATCTCGACTACGGCTATGCAGTGACGAGCCATAGCAGCCAGGGGCAAACCGCCGACCGCGTGCTAGTGCATGTGGACACGGAGGAGGCGGGTGAAAAACTCGTGAATCGCCGCTTGGCGTATGTGGCGGTGTCGCGTGGCCGCTACGACGCGCACGTCTACACGAACGACAAAACGCATCTGACGGAGCAGCTCTCGCGCGACGTGTCGCGCCGATCCGCAATCGATTCGACCCCGAACCACACAACAGAATTGAATATCCAACCGAAGTTGGAACGCACAGGGCCTAGCGAAACCATGGGACAATCGCCGCAGCGCGGTCTAAGTGTGGGGCAGTAGGTAGTCGGGCAATTTCAGCCGACAGTGTCTTGAAGAAGTCTAGCATCTAGAAAAGCGTCGAACACTCCGTAGCGCTTCAGGTCCTTTGATAACCCGAGAGCGGCATGAATAAGCCGCACTGCTCCATGCCACTCCTCTTCTGACATGGGGCCGAGCATGTCATCCGCGTTCACGAAGTACAGGAACACGAGACTACTGGGCACGTCGTTGACCTTCCTCAAGAAGTATTGGTGGGCAAGCCGGTTTGCGTATTGATAGAAGAGATTGCTCCAGACCGCCGTTGCTCTCGGGGCGTAGAACTGCCTTGCTTCACCGAGGCTTCGCTCGATCAGCTCCAGCGATGTCGGCGACGCTCTAGTCGCAGGTGTTACAGCTTCAGGAATGTGGGCCTTAGCTTCCACAAAAAGTGGGTGCCCTTCCGAAGTAATCCCCAATGCGTCCCACACAGGTCCACGCGCGGGCCAAAACTCTTCCAGGGCCTTCTTGAGATTGGATTTCGCAATCCCTGCCTTCTCCAGCGCCTTTCCGTCCCGATATTCTTGAAAGTCTTCCTTCTCGAGCGGAGAACACCATGTTACCGAGGCCCGTGGTGCAATGGCTCCGCTGCGTTGGAGCGCACCCAAAAGTTGTTGGGGCTTCCGATTCACGGCCACTTGCAACCACCGCTGGCTGCCTGCCGACGCGTAGCTTTTCATCGCGCCGATTAGACCATAATGGCGCTACACGACAAAGTCTGTTTCGGACTTGTCACACAATCCGAGAGAAAACACAAATTCAATCCCAAAGGCAGCGAAAAAAGAGATATCTTGTATAGCAGTTGAGACAGTCCCGGGAAAATAAACGGGGCGTGCGATAACTCGATGCCTCTCAATCCCCGATCCTCGGTGTGTTCGAGTATTTGTTTGGCGGGTGTTTTCTCTCTTTTTTCACCGTTAGTAGCCACGGCCCAAGAAAAACCAAAAAATGATCCAAACAAGCCCGTGGAGCTATTGGCCCTCGACCCCGAAATTCGAGCCATGTTGGACGAGCCGCGCGCTTCATGTGTGGCAATCCGGTGCCTTGGTTGAGAATGGGGTGTCGCCTGCGGCGACCAAACGGAATCTGATACTTGGTCTCTATACCAGGAGTGTTACGCAATCACTTCAGCGTCCGCGGAAAAAACACCCTCCAGTCTGAATCGAATGCCGGATCTTTGAGGCCGTGACACAGATAAAAATCAAACTGTACACCGTCAGTCCTCGCGAGTGCTTGGTCTGCTTCGCTGTAGCCAGCCCGTTTGAAATAAAAGCCGATTGACTGGTGGTACGGATATGTATAGTCGAATTCATCCAAGAGTGAGAACAACCTTTTGACCGACACGCGGTTCTTGGCCAGCCTATACGCACGGAGGACGCTCGAAACTCCCCCGGAATATCCTGGCCGAACGGTGATATCAATGAGAGTTCTTTCCAGTGAGGTGACATCCACTTTGTTGCCTGAGGGGGTCGTTACGGGCTCGACATCCGCGCGTCCTGTATTTTTGCCGTTCAGCACGGTGATCGTGGCGTGTTGGTATTTATACGTCAGTTTTGAATGTCTTTGTTGGTTCCGAAATGCACGATGGATGGCATCTTGCGATAATGGCCCCGAGTTCGGGGGTTTCTCTGATTGCTCCTTATTAATAAAAATGTTTTTGTCGTCTTCTCCCAGGCCGTGAATCCACATCGCAGAAGCATGCGAAAAGAACGCACCATCCTTTATTGAATTAGCGACGGAAACTGGCGATGCATCGTTGCCCCAGGTGTATCGCAGCAGGGGAGAATAGCTTGGCGATTTGAGTTTGACCTCCCGAAGTTTTGTCCGGCGAAGCAAGATCGCAAGAAAACGCTGAAGCGTCATACTTCGGGGCAAATTCCATTTATCTGAGTGCTCCACGAAAATGGAAGTTAAGTCGGAGAGCGAAAGGGTTTCGTTTGCTATGTTCTCGAAGTATTGCGTCAGTAGAATCAAGTTGATTTGGGACTTTGACATGACGAATCAAATTCTCGCATTACCTTGAGGCTAGGTATATATACCTAGCCTCAAGGTAATTGGCATTTCATCGACGTTGCTTGGTCTGGGAGGAGTTCGGGATGGCGGGGTATGTATACCCCGCCATCCCCTGATCCGGCAGGGTGGGCACATCTTATTCCCGCAAAGGGACCTTTTTGTCTTTCTTAGGACATATCGTCTTCTTTATAAATCCTCAAAGCGACGTATATGTCCTTTAATCGAAATATGTTAACATAAGCGGTGGGAGCTAATCGTGGAGATTGCAAAGCAAATTGCGAAATACGAAGACAAGGGGTTCACTCGCGAACAGGCGGAAGTCAACACGCTAATGGAACATGCGGCCGTAACGATTTTCAGCGACTTCCCCGACGCGTTTGTTCTCTTCGGAGGTGCCACGCTCGTCCTGTACCACGAAAGTGTGCGACATTCGGCTGACCTTGACCTGCTGTATCGTGCCGCCGCGCCTCCCTCGCCCGAGGAGATCATCGCATCCTTACAACGCGACCTAACTCCTGTGGCAGAGATCATGGAGTTGGGTCGGCTTCATTTTCAACTAGACCTTTCTAACAGTAAGGAAGGAAGGATTTTTGTAACCGCTGGGGCGGACCGGCGACTATTTCGAGTTGACCTAACACGCTTGGGTTCGGCAATCGAGAGCGAAATTGAGAATCACCCTGTCGAAGGAGAATCCGGTCTCTCAGCGGTCGTAAAGTCGGTGACTAAGGAACTCCTTCTCCTTCAAAAAGCAGAAGCATTTCTGATGCGGCGTTCCGTCAAAGCTAGAGACGCTTATGACATTCAGCTGCTCAACGAAACTGGAGCTGTGCTCAGCCCCAACTTGCGGGCCCACCTCCAGGATACAATCCTCGGAAACGAGATTGATTCAGAAACCATTTCAAACCGAATAGATCGAATTGCCGTGGACATTTGCCGCTTGGAACTCAAACCCATATTGCCGGCAAACATCTACTCAACTCTTGAGGAGGCCCAATTCGAACCCCTTAGAAATGCACTCAGAGATTTGTACAAGGAATGGCTATGACAAATCTAAAGACAAAACGGCTTGATTGGTCCCAGGTTCTCAGGGATCAAGCTCGAATAACGGATGTGCTTCTAGCAGACGAGCTGGCTTCCAAACTTAATCTCCCTGCTGGTTCCGTTTCGAAAGCATTATCCCGCTTGGAAAAGCGTGGTCTTATCACGCGAGTGGCAGACGGGGTGTACCTGAATAAATTGGTGCGAGATCATTCGGCGACTGACTTCATCACTGTTCTCAAGCCGAATTCTTATGTGTCCCTTGAATCGGCGCTCAATCACTGGGGACTAAGTACGCAGAGCCCAGTGACTCTGACCTGCGTAACTACAGGCAAGCCCAAGGAATACAGAACGCCAGAGTTCGCGATCACGTTCAGAACAATCTCAAAGAGGCTCTTCTGGGGTTTTGTTGAGAAACAGACGCGTTATTCAAAATACCGCATTGCTGAACCTGAGAAGGCTTTGCTGGACTGGATTTATCTTTCATTACAGACAGGACTCACACCACATCTCGACGAGATCGATTTCAAGGTGGTAGACAAACACAAACTGGTCAAATATGCCGACAAATATCCCGGCACGGTTCGAAACACACTTATGCACTCACTTGCCTTTGAACATTTTGCAGCTTGAACTAGCACCTCTGGCAGGCAAGGGGATTTGATCTCGACGGCAGAGCTTTGCCAAACCAACGTCTGAGATGCCAAATTCTCTGGCTAGCGTTCGCATTCCGGCTTCATGGCTTTTCAATCTAGCATACTGTAAAAGGCGGCGGTTGCTCGCTCCTCTGCTCACTGCCTCGTCTTGACGACGCGCTTTCAGCGGCGGCCCTGTACTGTACGGAAAAATTCACACAGCCGGGAAGTAACCCTGAAGGTGACGTGACGAGATTCTTGCGCTTTCTGTATGATCGAATCAGCGAGTACCTATGCCCTACGCGCCTACTATCGAGCAACAGGCGATTCTTGCGCACACCGTAGACCACCACGCAAGGGTTTTGGCCGGCCCTGGAACCGGAAAGAGCGCTAGCCTTGTCGCGCTCATGGATCGTCTTCTCGGCGAAGACCCAGCACCCCGAATTAAGTTACTTACATTCACCCGTGCGGCGACCGCCGAATTGGCCAAGAAGGTATCAGACCATCCGGCAGCAGTGACGCAACGACCAAGCACGATTCACTCGTTTTCGATTTCGGTGCTTTTGCGAAATCCGGGAACAGGCAATTTTCCAGAACCGCTGCGAATCGCGGATGACTGGGAAGACGGCGAAATTGTATATCCCACCTTGGCGCGTCGCGCCAACGTTCATGTCAACAGACTCGACAATCTGATTAGGGAGATGGCAGCGAACTGGGAATCGCTTCAACCCGCGATCCACCCTCGCGTCGATCCCGCCGAACGAGCTAGATTTCTCGGAGCGTGGAACGAGCACCGCCAAATTTACGGGTACGTTTTGTTGTCGGAGTTGCCCTACGCCCTTCGGCATGCGCTGAATAATCATCCAGACCTCGAAGGGGTCGATTATGACCTGCTCATTGTGGATGAATATCAGGATTTGAACGCTTGTGATCTTGAAGTTTTGAGTCTCATCGCTGGCCGAGGTTGCTCCATCATTGGGGCAGGAGACGACGACCAGTCAATTTATTCATTTCGTCGCGCTGCGCCGGAAGGAATTCGCAGGTTCCCTGATGATTATCCGGGCTGCCAACAATATCCGCTCTCGGTCACACAACGATGCGGGAGTCGCATCACGGCATGGGCTTTGCACGTCATCGAAGGCGACCCAGACAGACCGGCTAAAGTTCCAAGGCTAACAAGTGCTGCTGGCTCGCCGAATGGCGAGGTGGCTTTGCTGGCCTTCAATAACGAAGCGGCGGAGGCCGAAGGCGTGGGTCTGCTTGTTAGAAATTTGGTTGAGCGGGAACACGTGCCAGCCAACGAAATCCTTGTGTTGGTTCGAGGAAATCACAACGGAGCATTTAGCAGACCAATCGAAGCGCATCTGCAACGATTCGGTATTCCTTGCTCTGATCCTGATATCGTCAATCGCATGCTCGCAGAACCAGCTAATCGCTATGCGCTTGAAATTTTCCGTCTTCTCGTTCATCGGCATGATTCACTTGCATGGGCTGGCCTTCTGCTACTGACTCCGGGCGTTGGGGAGACATTTTCAAACTACGTCTATGAACGTGCCCTCGCCAATCATACTCAATTTGGAGTCGCACTGATTGCTGCCTATGACGCCGGATTCCCGGATGCTCCACGACCAGCAAAAAAGGCTCACAAACTGATTCAATCTGTAACCGGATGGCTGGAAGCTCACCTGATACCCGAGGAACAGCCGGAAGAAGGTTGGGGGCACTACATGACGGCAAATGCTGGCAACGGGATCGTACCGGAGCTTACTCCTGAATTCGTTACACTTCTGCACGCTTTGGACGATCTCGCAGAAACAGAGCAACGATTTGAGCGATACCTGTCACAAATCTCACCTTTAGGAAAAGACCGTGCACTGGCCGAGAGTCCTGGAGTTCGAATAATGACGATGGGTGGCGCGAAAGGACTAACTGTCCGCGCAACCATCATCGCGGGTCTCGAAGAAGGAATAGTGCCAAGGCCGGATTCTGATTTGGGTGAAGAGCGACGGTTGCTTTACGTCGGAATGACAAGAGCGAAGGAATTTCTGTACTGCACTTGGGCGCGGCGTCGGATCGGGCCAACTGCCCGAATGGGTTCACCGCGAGTGCAGATGCGCAGGCGTCATTGCACCTTCCTTGACGGCGGACCGGTCGGGTCAGTTGATGGTGCAAATTTCATCACGCATCGTTGGCAATGACCGGGCCAGCAATGAAGGCAGGCAAAATTGGGCTTATAAATTCCACCCAACACCGGAGTTCAACTTGAACGTTCTTGAGATCATTCACCGTTGGGCAGACGTACAGTCCTCGCAGGGATACAACTACCTTTATCCGACCGTGGTATCGCCCTACATGAAGGAACAGTATTGCCGCCCGGCAGTCTACCGCTGGATGGTCTGGACGCCGGGTTACGGCATGCACGCATACTACGTCGGCGAAACCGACAACCTCGCACGCCGTATTCAACATTGCCTTCGCCCCGGCAATACGCAGGCAACAAATCTAAGGCTGAAGGGATATTTCGATGAGGCGGTAAACCAGAAACAGCAGGTTGAACTGCAAACATTGGTTTTCGAGCCGTTCCAAGTGAACAAGGTGAACTTCTCTATGGAATTGTTGGGGCACACCCATATCCGGCGAATCCTTGAAAACCTTGTCCTGGTGTGGCTGGATGCTGGAAAATCATCTGGCCCGCCTCTTATCCTCAACCGAGTGTTGGAACGAGACAAACAACGAACCAACAAACACATCGATTTGGCCCTCGGTCATCTCAAGCATCTCGGGTTAACAGACGAAAACACCAGCCGCTTGCTGAAAACGTTGAAAATTGAACGGGCATAGGGTTTCAGCCGTTTCAAGAGGTAAAGCGTAGAGAACTGAAACGGTGGTTTATGGGGCTGCTTGCCAAAACTTCACTTCATAGAACACATCAACTAAAAGAGTGCCTTGAACGCGATAGGGCGCGTCTGCAAATTTGAACATTGGCTGGTCGCAGTTCGTTCCCGACATATAACCGAAGATTCCGGTTTTCACTTCGGATCTCGATACAACGGCGGCAGAGTACGCTACGACCGAATGAACGCGGATATTGGGATCAGCGGACCTCCAACGGATCATAAAAACGCCATGAGAACACCCATTCATCGTATTAGGAAACTTCCATATTCCTTCCCAGTCGCCACCTTGAGCAATCCGAATCGATCCTCTGGTTGAAAATGGCTTGCCCCAGAAATCTTTACCGTCTTCGGATCGGAAGCCGCTCAATGTAGGAGGAAACAAAGGAATCTCTTCGCTAGATGTAGCGGCATACGCGCCGAGGTCTTTCGGCCATTCTAAAGACACAGCATTTTGTTGGTTTGTCCGTTTCTGTCGAACACCATATCGGACCGACAGCCCACCACTAACGCCCACGTCCCGCTCGATTTTGCAGATTGTTTCGTACCAGCGATTCTCGGCATCCTTGTAAATCAGTTTGACGGTTATCTCATCGACGTGAAACTTTCTCATCTCTTCAAATAATCCACTTCCGAGCGTTCCATAGTGCGGGGCGAGTTCAATGGTTCCAATAAAAAATGCTTCACCATCAGCTTTCGTAAGCACGGGCTTGCTACCCTCGAACCTCAATTCGGATGTTCCGATGGGGATTTTGGCAGTCGAGACTGAAACGTCATAAGCAGGTTCACCGTGATTCGCAACGATAAGGCCGTGGTGTCCCATCGCATGCTTTCCAGCACTTGGCGGCGAAGGGCCATATCGAAGTGGGACAACAAGTGGTTTCAACCCGCCTGCCGGAGCGAAAGAGTTCCCAGGGTGCGTCTGTGATGTTAGGCTTTGTTTCTCGCAGAACCGTGTGAACTCACGGTTTAGTTCTTCAACCTCCATCGCCAAATCGTGCGGAAATAACGCGGTTTCGATTCCCGCAGTGCTTAGTTTTCGTTGTCCCTTTCCTCTGATTCTATCGTCGGGGTCCAGAATTCCGATGACAACACGCGCCACTCTACGTTCGATTAGCCTGTCCACACATGGAATTTTGGGAGGATTGCGCGTGGTGCATGGCTCAAGGGTCGTATATACCGTGGCACCTGCAACGGCTACTTCCGGGAGGTTTCTTTCTAATGCGACGAACTCAGCATGGTTACCGGGCACTTCTCCTCGGTGCGCAGTACCAAGCACCTTGCCATCTTTGACCACTACGGCACCGACCCAAGGATGGGGTTTGCCGTCGTCTTCCGGCACACTCTTTCGCGCTTCATCGATGGCAAGGCGAGCAAACGTGCGGTCGGCGTCGGCAGTGTGAAAAGTCCCGCCAGAAATACGCACGCTTGGCGCTGGCGATCTTGGTTTGGCAGTGGATTTTTGCGCAGCCTTGTACCCTTTTTCCGTCAGATATACGAACTGCCGCTTATTATGGTGAAGCCCCACGAACACAACCTGCGAACCCGGTGGATTTTGAACTGGCACCTTTGGGCCAGTATCTACGAATTTACTTTCCTCAAGCTGTTTGAAAGCAAGATCGAAATCGACTTTCGAATGTGGTCCGTCTGCGCGGTACTTCGTTTGGAGCGCAACGATTGACGCGCCAACATAACCCTCGCTTAAAGCATCCGATCCAAGGTTCTTGGCTAGGAAATCGTCAACAAGGTCCGCAAGGATTTGCTTCGAGAGATCATCAACGCTCATACTTCCCTCTGTTTTCCTTGCCTCTAAGGGCTTGATTACATGATGTAATTATCGGGATTCAATCCGAGTTGCGCCAAGAGGTCGCGCCTTGACTGCCGCACACGTTCAGCCGTTTCCTGGACCGCCACATCATACCCACCAAGCGAGGCACGAAGCGCTCGCGCAGCGTCGGAATCATCTTGGCTGGCGTCAAGCTCCTCTCGGGTCTGAACAGTCAGTTTTCTGAACTCTTCAAGTTCCCCCTCCGCTGGTTTGAGCGGCAACCATCCGACCAATTTTGCAAAATCGTCCCGCCATTCCTGCGACTTCTCCGGCGAGAGACGGGCCGAGTTAGCCACAAGCTCGACATAATCGCGCAACCAGCGGCAGAACTCAGTATGCAAAGTGTATAGCCACAACAAAGCATCGGACGAATTCAAGAAATCGCCAAACTTCTCTGAAACCAAGCTGCGCTGATAATGGAAAGTACCGTTACGGAGCCGCCGCAGCACGTCTTTGTGGTTTGATACATCAAGAAGTACGTCTATGATTGGGTCTTGAAATTTAGCTGTTTCCCACCCTTCGATGACCACATACAAACTTGCGGCCCAGTAAGAGGAGACGCCAAGGCGTTCTGGAATTTCCGCGTCCGCACCTTTTTCTTCCATGTACCGATCCCAATTTCGGTACATCAACTCGGACCAGTAAAGATAACGTCCCCAAGTGAAAAGGAGTTCGCTGTCGGATATGTTTCGCATGTCTGGCATTTGCTTTATTCAACCCCAAGGCGAATCATAACAGAGCGGCCAGTCAGCGGCACAGGGAGGTAAACGGGGTATGAATGGCAAGACTGAAAAACTGAGAGGCCGCAGTCGGTTAGTGGGCGCTGGAGTTGATACTGACACGTCGTACGAACTTTTGGTGATGACGGAGGCGGTTGATGTTGGGCACTACGGTAACGCAGCGCAGATTGACGGATTCAAGCAGATCACGGGACGGCTCAAATTCTCGAATTCAGTGCATCCGCCGATTGGAGAAAAACTGACCTTAATCTTGGAAGATGGTCGGAAACTCGCGGTTCTCGTGCAACCCGATGGTAGTGTGACTGCTACAAGCGATTTCTTCAAGTAGCACGCACAAAAAGAGGGGCGGGTTGGAGAGGATGTGATAAGAGGTAGCAGCGGAGTGGTATTGCAGGATGCGAGAAGGCAACCGGGCATGTCACGATTGACGCCTTGCCGTGCCGAATCTGAATCCACTACTGATATAATCACGGGAAGGAGTAAGCAGATGAAAGAGGATCCGAAATGGGGATTCGTACCGTCTCTAAACTCGCCTAAGAAGAGACAGTTACCAGAGACAACTCCAAACTCTGAGTCCAAAGTGGTGAACAACTATTTTACGGTGTTGATCGATCCGCAAGCGGTCCTTATCGTGGTGATCCTAATCGTTGTAATGATTGCTGCCTTTCGATTTGTGCCAACGTTGCGAGCCTAGCTGCCACAACAAGAGAAGCTGACATGAACGAAAACCACAAAAACTTCTACCGCGTGTTTGCGCCAGACGTGCCCAACGTTCGGGTCATATCCGAACGGTTTGCGACCGAAGCCGATGCTCAGAGCCGCAAGCGCGAAATTCTGATGGCGTATCCAGCGGCAACCGTACGCATCGAAAAGACGGACGAATCGGGAGGGGCGAAATAGACCACTGGACTCTTGATTAAAGCTCGCTCCCGTGCGGGACAACAATATGAAGATCACCTCCATTAGCGTCATCCCCGATTCAGAAGTTCCGCTTCGCAATTTTCCGCCGCAATGGGTCTTTGAACCGGAAGAGGGCGTCATAGACGAAGACGGCGCTGTTCTCTGCCCAACTTGCTGCTGCTGTTCGCTAAAGCAGGTCCCGAAATTTTTTCCTGACCTTTTCGGGAGGCCCAAAGAGGTGTCTGTTTGGGTGTGTTCCAGCGGATGCACAAAAACGAAACAACATGCGCGGAAGCTTCCAGTTTGATTTTGGGGCGAGGGGCAGAGCCTTTATGACAAACGAAGAACTCAAGGCAGAAATGAAAGTCCTTGTGGATGTCGAAGGCGTTCTAAAACCAGCCAAAGTCATTGACGCTAGAACATTGAAGGTAGGCAATCAGGTCACAATAACGGGCTGGGTCGTTCACATCGAGCCTTCAGGCTTGCCTCATTCGACCACCGCAGACAAGATTCATCCTAGATAGGTTGGGAATTTGGTGCCCGAGAATGGGGTCGAACCATCACGGCCCTGCGGCCACCGGATTTTGAGTCGGCGTGTCTGCCAGTTCCGCCACTCAGGTCCTTGAGAGAGTTATCAGGCCCCGATGCTTACGGGGCAGGCGCGTGCCTGAGTTTGGCTTCGCCTTGCGGACCCTCCGGCCTATGCTCGATGAGTATGAACACCGTAGAGTTAGGTCGGGTGTCGTCGGTCGGTTGTCTCGTGGCATCGAATCCAAATCCTTCAAGCATGCCTCGTATCACATCCGAAGCTTCGTGACTGCGCTGGTCTCTGGTACTAATGACGATAACCCCTCTTTCAAGCCTAGGGTTTGTCCCAAGAGGAACCGGACCTTCACGCATCTGTAAGACAGCCAGTGGCTCGGACACTCTCCATTTCGCTTGTTGCAAGGCCAGAGCGATATCAGATGCGAAAGAATCGGCTTCTAGATCGTTTACGTTGTATTGGAGCAATACGGATTCTCCCGAGAACGATTTAAGCCATGACGCCATTTTAGCTTGTTGGTCTCTTGTGAGTCGCCGCCACGCGACATTTTCTTCGATCTTTACACGGGCTGATCGCTCATCCTCTGCAATCTTGCTTAAACGTGCCGCCTCCCGTTCATTTTGCGAGGCCCTTTCGTTCGCTTGTGCCGCACGTTCGAGAGCTTGCGCCGTTTCGCTGTTCACAATAGAAAAGAGTTCGTCATTCTTCTTTCTCAGGTTCGTTTCTTTGCGCGAAGCAAAGAACTGCACGGTCAATTCGCCAGCGACTCCTAACGTGATTAGGACACCTCCAACGATTACCAGTAGCGGCCTCCACGACCAAGCCTTCTTAAGCGACTCTATAGCCTCGGGTATCTCGTGCCAGTATTCCAACACAAGCCCAAGAACAACTAGGCCAGTTGCCGCGAGCAACCACGCTTCGAGCGTGTCTAGCGAATTTTCTAGATCACGAATTGCCTGCTGTAAGGAAGGCAGATCGATTTGCGTCATTTCGATACCTTAAGCTCGGATGCTGTATGCAGTGTATCCAATGACGCCTCAAATTTTTGGTGTATCCTGCCACTAGGTCGTCAGCCGCCAAGAACACTCCATCCTCGGTAGCAAGGCAAATCAGGGATGTTCCGCGTCGTATTGCCACTGGAACGGTTATTCCATTTGCCATTTGGGGGGCTTACCAAGCGAGTGTTGTTCGAACGTGGTCGTGCATCTCCGGCATTTGATCGTGAACAGAAACAGTCAATCGGCCACTGCCGCCGCTTGCGGAGATGGTAGAAACGCTCGGGACAACTTCCGGCCTGATGATTTCTGTGTGGATGTGCGGCATTTCGGCCACTTGCAGCCTTTCCGCGAGGGCATCTGATGTCAGTGAGAAAATGAATAAGGCACAAATCCCGCTCCGAAATTGCATGACACACGCCTCCACTTCATATCATACAGCCATGTACCTGCCGTGTACCTCGATCCCCCAAATCTGCCCATTCTGGCCTTTTTGGCGTCCTTAAAAATCAGTAAGTTACGTGCTATCAATAGGGCTTAGGGGTTCGAATCCCACCCGGGCAGTCCGCAATTCCTGGAGGCCCATCGCAGTTACGCTTCAAAACCCGATGTCCCACAACCCCGTTTCTGGATAGCTTCCGGGTTGCCGACCACCCGGAAGTTGGCCAGACCAGTCAATATAAGCGCGTTTTGTCGGGACCAATCCGGAGGCATTACTTCCGAACTGTCCGTTCCGGACATTTTATTGCCGTTCTGCGCTCGCCGGCTGAATGTCACAAAGCAGTTCGGCCGAGACCCGAATCTTGTAGGGTATCGCAACTGGTTGAGAAACCACCATTGGCTCCGCGGGTAGGATTCGAACCTACAGTCACTCGGTTGATTGGCGAAAGGTCTTTTTGCGCACCACAGCTACTTAGCTCCTGATCTTAACGACTTCAACCAGTTGTAGTAGGTTGCGCGCTTGATACCAAGGCTCTTGGCGATCTTCGCCACATTCCCCTTATGCCGTGCGGTTGCTTGGTTGATTAAGAATTGGCGTACGCGCTGTTCATGGTGGCTAAACTCCAGCGTGTCTTCGGTGCGTATCAAGAGCCAAGCCTTCGACGCCTCCACGAGTTCTTGGGAAACCTTTTTCCCAATATCCTGAACGATCTGCTGTTGTACTTGGCGCTTTACGCTTTCCCACTTTTGAAAATGCTCCCGAGCCCTTCCTGCGTCCTTCTGCTTTATATAGGCATTGGATAAATGAAGGTGACAGATACCGTAAGATTTCGGATTCCTATCCACGAACTCCAACGCATGCTCGAAATCTTGGACAGCCTGTGCGCGGCTCTCGGGACTTGAATTGCCCGCTTCCGTGTGGGCTTCGCCACGGGCAATATAAGCTTCGATGATCTGCGGACGTTGCTCTGTGCTGATGGCTCGATTGAGAGCCTCTTGGGCAAGGGCCTTTGCCTCGTCGATGTTATGACGGTAACGTTGGAGACGACTCCGCAATATCAGGGCATTACACATCCACCGGCTATCGCCAGCTCTAACTGAAAAGCCATTGACTTCATCGATATAAGACTCAGCTTTATCGTAGGATTCCTTCGGCACGTTGCTGTTCATTTCCTCAGCTCTACCTCGATATAGATAGGCCAGTGCTAGTTCATATGCCGCTCGGGATCGGTAGGTGGCGTGGTCGTATTCCCCAAACTTCCTATATGGTTCCTCGACAGTGTCAATTGCCTTTTGAAGTTCGCTCCGATTAAAACCTGCTGCGGCCCGTTGGATGCAGCCGTATAAGAGTTGGGTGTACGCCTTGTGGATAACATCCGGAATCGGAGAGAGGATGGCCAAGGCGGTCAAGACGTTCGTTCTGGCTTCGTGCAGAAAGCCTTGCGTGTACTCAATCCATCCGACGCCCAGGGCGAGGCATTTCGCTATCTCATAATTTGCTCGAATCTCTTCTTGAACAATTTGCTTATGCTCATACTTATGAAGAGAATGCATGTTCTTAACGCGTTCAAGGCGCTTGTAGATGAGTTGAATCGCATCCTTATAACAACGCCGGGCGCTATCGAGTCGCGATAGCTGGCGAAGAACTTGCCCTCGGCAGTAAAGCAGCTTGGCTCTGGTGAAATAGCAAGGGAATGCCTTCTCGTCCCGCAAAACTTCGACAAATTTCTCACAGGCGTCGAGCACTCGCAGGGCCTCTTGATATCGGTGCTGTCGATACAGACCGTAGCCGTAATAGATTAGAAACCAGATTTTCTGCCGAGAGAGATCGCGTTGCTCCCGGGGTGGATGAAAACCAGCCAAGAGACCTCCGTAAATGGACGGACCCTCTTCTCCGACGATCGCCCGGACGTAGTCGTTCTTGTCGAAGTACGCGAAGACCTCTGCCGTGGCAACACAAGCTCTCAGGTAGTCGAACCTATATTTGAGATTTTTGGAAGTCTCCTCGTAAATCTTCTTCTTCGTCTCTTGGTTCTTTCGCAGGTTTTCTATCAGGCGGTACAGCCTCTTGGCCATCTCGAGCAACTTCGCAATTTTGTGCGAGGAAGTGCCTTCGCCATTCCTGGAAATATTGTCTTGACGCTTTGGTTCTCCAGATGAGTGAGCAACTAATTCGAACTGGCCGAGCTTCGTTTGCGCCTTGATATGTTCTGTGAGGTGTCGCACCGTCACGAATACGTCCCTCTTAGAAACACTTTCTTTCTTAGTTGACAACGTGCTTTCTTGCACCGCGCCTCCTCGGGCCCCCCTCCTGCTCGTTCGAACGTCATCTTACATGACCATAAAGAAGGAGTCTAGGAGTTCATTCAGTACGCTATCTGTGTAAAGTGTCCATAAGAATGGACGACATGCCATTAATGTCAGATAGTATCTCGCAGAGCGTCTACTAGCCGCAAGTCTGATATATAAGATTATGGCTTGACTAACGACACGTAGGGGTGTATCAGAGAGGCCAGGTGATGCTCCCGATGCCCTGCATTTCCAATTTCCATTCGCAGCTTGGCAAGCGGAGTTCAACTACGCATATGCACGCAGAAACTAGTAGTCTGCTGGCGCGCCATCGCAGTGCCGCTCTCCTTCGCCAGACAAACACACTTCTGCGGCTGCAGGTAGGGATCAAAGGGATTTCAACTCGTGATTGGAATCAAGAGGCTCTCGTGGTTAGAGGCTCACTATCGAGGGGAGATTTTTGCAGTCAGTCTGACATAGATCTCGTGCTTCTCGCCGATGACAGTGCCCTCGAACCGGCTGACGGGCTGCTTCGGAAACTGGAATTGCTGAGCTCATCACTCGGTCGTCGGCTCTCAGTCGATTTCTGGAACTACGGGACACTCGCGACAAGATCACGTTCCATCGCGTTCTGGCTGGGTGCTGTGGAAGCCCGCATTCTTGCAGGAGACACAGACTTTTTCCTTCGTTGCCGCGGTTTGTGGCTGGACACACTACGTCGAACTTCCGCTTCGGCACTGTTCGAAATGCGGGGGCTAGACATGCGACGACACTGGAACCTTCCGGAACGACACTCGCCGCTCGGCATGAATATTAAGCGCGCCGAAGGCGGTCTGGTGGACTGCGATTTTGTGAACCTTATCAGGAACTTCTGCTTTTGTCACAAGCCGCTTCTGTGCGAGTGCCAAGTCCTGTTCGACGCGAGCAAACGCATTCGCGATCAGTTGTTTCTCATAAAGAGTCTAATTTACGACATCACTGCATCGCCTCGTGAGTCAGCGCTCCTAAGCCCTGAATGCCCTCACGTCCCCTCAGTGCTGTCTCCAAACAGAGTGGCCTATTTGTTGGATAGTCAGAAGGACATTTTGGAGGTCTTGAAGGAGAAGCTGAAATGTGGACCAATTCACTGAAGCCGGCTGCCCAGTTATTGAAAATCGAATTGCCATCCATCCTTTCTTTCGGCGGAATCGTGTTTCTGTACTTCGCGTGGTTCGGGGACATTCCCTCGTCGGCTAATCAATGGTCCCCAGGCCTACGCACACCAGTTAACCCTACGCTCTTAACGGTGGGTGGCAGCTTGGTTTTCCTCGCCGCGGGCCTGGTTGTCATTAAGATTCTCGCAACTAGGACAGTAGAAATAGATGCCACACGCAAACCTGTCAGCACAACAGTGACTAAGCCCAGCGTTGAATTTGTCCCGTCGCAGGAACCAAGCGAAGACTCTGTCATCGGCCAATGCCGCATCATTTCGGAGAGACAGAAGGCGATCCTCATCGCCTTCTATGAGAAGAAGACTAAATGGCTGACCGTTGCAGACCTTCTCGCGGAGCTGAAAAAAGTAGGACTGGATTTCGTTAAATCGGAAGAGGACTTGTACTATCGTCTCAAGGATCTTCGCTCATACGGATTATTAGAAATGGCGAATCTTGCGCCACGAAAGACTTCAATCGGCAAGATAGACCGCGTGGGGATTGCGCTCTACAAAGCCGATATGATCATAACGTAATGATAGACCAACACATAGCGCTGCTCCTCCGATCCGATCCCATTTTCAAAGCGTATTGGACAGCGCTTAAATCAGAAGATCAAGAGGAGCGTCTCCGTGTCACGCGCGAGGTGGAATTGCAATGTGGTGAATTAGAAGAACCTGTTACAGCAGGACACGAATGGGCATCCGAAAAGATGCGGCGTTACCTGTCTTGTGTACCCGAGATGGACCGCGATTACGCTAGATTCCCTCAAGCTTGGCTGGAATTCGTTCGCGACGAAGCTGCTAAGGTACATCTACGTGGGGTGATCGTAGAGGTATTTTCCCGTTTTCTCCTGAATTCGAGTGCTCGCGGCAGAACCCGACTTTATGGCGATGTTAAACCTTCGACGTTCCCGAAAAAGAATTTTGAGGATCCCGAGGCAGGCACAACACTCTTGCAGTTGCGAAGTATTTGGGATGCTGTTCGTTGCAGAATCGTTTGCTCCGACCTGATGACGCTCCGGACGGTATGCATTGAAATCTGGCAGTATTTCATAGAAAAAATAGTGCGATGTCGTAATTACTATACACGGATCGGACCAAGATCGATTCTGTATAAAGCCGTCCACTTTGAGCTGGAAATCGAATCCAATCGATGGATTGAACTCCAGGTTGTCACCGAACTTAGAGAGTGGGTAGGGTTCCTAGACCACGCGTTTGTGTACAAAAAGAGCCTGAGCTTTGTAGATCGAGAGCACGAGGAGTGGTTGACGAGCTTCTCTGCAAAGGCCAACATCGTTGATGCTCGCAAAATTCTCGACACGGATGTCAAGATACCGCTTAGTGTCTTAGAGCGGTTCATGAAGACGCATGACGTGTCTTTCGCTGGACGGATTCTCGGCTAACCGGAAGCTATCCGGCTTAGACGGCGGGATTAGTCCTGTGAAGTCGGCTTGTAGGAAGTGATCGCGATATGCTCCCGGTTGACGCGGTAACTGGAAGTTATTCCGGGGCCAGAAGTCCTGTTCTGGGAGATGACCGCAACTTAGGCACAACTTGGGAACAAACAATGCCGAATACCGCGCAAGATCGTGATGCATGACATAGGAAAATGCTAGACGAACCAACTACTTAGCATGTCTGCGTTTACCTTCTAAGCAGAGGGTCGGGAGTTCGAATCTCCCCGGGCGCGCCACTTACTCCTTTACTTACAGACTGCTCTTTCTTGTTTGACCTTGGATCGTTAGGCGTCGCGCAACGCGAGACCGCTAAACTGTATGAATATTTAACGAAGTCTGTTGACATCCGAACATATTACCTGTAAGGATCCTGCGCCCTGCCCCGTTGCCAGGAACGGGGGCGCGGTCGTGACGCAGTCTCAAAATTGTACTTTCCGCGAGGGACGTGAACGACTCGATTGTCAGAGTCAGCTTCCTACCTCTAAGTCTTTCGATATTTCATCCCGCACGCGACCGCTTGATCCACGGCCCTGCGCTTCGATCTCGGACTCGATTGAGCGTTCTCACCTGAGCGCATTCGCAAACCTAAGCAAAGCCCTTGAATCGACAGCGGTAGGAGGTTTCCGTGTCTGACTGGAATTGTCGCATCATAACGTCAAAAAAAACCGCAGCAAATCAAACTCTTCAAAAGCACGCAAGTCACAAGCACATCCGGCGCCGCCAGAAATGTCAATTCCCACGCCATACGAAGAGCGAGTCCACAGAATCCTTGGGATGATCGCATCCAAGCCGCCCTGCACAATCGATGAATTGGCGCTGGAACTCAATCTCAGCCACTCGCACCTTCGGCATTTGTTCAAGCAGCAGACGAGCGTCTGCCTCGGCCACTTGCTCAACCAAAAGAGAATGCAGAAGGCCGCTGATCTCTTGACGCGCAGCCACCTGCGCATTAAGGAAATTGCCTATGCCGTTGGGTACGAGCATAGTTCCAGTTTCATCCGTGCTTTTGAACGCTATTTCCGGCAGGCCCCTCAGATTTACAGGCAACAGAGCCGCCGCATGAAAAGCTAACAAAAAGCTGTTTCGGCTAATTGTTTGAGGTTTACAAGCACGCGGGCCGAGCGTAGATTCCCACTCGTTCGCGAACGTTTTCAGAATCCCAGCACGCTTCCCAGCCAACTCCGCCCAGCCGATCAGTTGACTTGTTGAAACTAACCCACGCTCAGCCTGCACAGTTAAGAGGAGGCTCCTCATGTACTACAACGTTTTCGGCGAGAAAGTTTCCAGGAGAAAATACAAAGAGATGCTGGAGGCAGCCAAGAACCGGCGGGAATTGATCGCCGCCGGCCTTACCAGCCGGCGGGACCTGATGAAGATGGGGCTGCTCACCGCTGGCGGTATGCTGGTTGCTAAGAGCGGTTTGAGCGCCCGGGCTCAAAGCACGACTCCACAGACTCAGCTTCCCGGTGACGGCCAGGTCGGATCAAATCAGAACTGCGTGCCGACGAAACAAGCCGCGAGCCCGCCTACAAGAGCATTCATTGAGCCCCTTCCGATCATGCCGGTCGCGCAAACTGTTGCGTCGCTTAGTCCGACGCCTACAACTTCCCCGAATACCGCGGCCGGTGAAGTTCGCGCGGCACCTCACCAGGCCACGCAACTGGATGCCAGCAGGTTCCCGGTCGTGCCACACAGGCTGTACAAATTTACTCACCAAGCGATCACAGTAGTACAGTCGCCCGACCTTCCTAGCCAGACCGTCTGGGCCTTCAGCGACGGCGCCCACGTTACCAGTCCTGGCCCAACGTATAAGGCCACCTACGGCATACCCCAACTCACCCGCAACATCAATGGGCTTCCACCGGCAAACCAGAACGGCGGCTTTGGAATTCCCTCGGTTACCACGCATCTTCACAATGGCCATACCCCTTCGGAAAGCGACGGCAACCCATGCGACTTCTACGGCATTGGGAACTTCTGCGATCAGTACTATCCGAATGTGCTGGCAGGATTCAACTCGGACCACGCACCTACTGGCGACATCAACGAAGCTTTGAGCACATTGTGGTATCACGATCACCGCGTCGACTTTACCGCGCAAAACACGTACAAGGGCTTGCTGGGTTTCTATTGCCTGTTCAACCAGTTCGACACCGGCAATGAAGGTACCGGCTTTCATCTTCCGAGCTTTCCGCAGTTTGATATCCCGCTGGCCTTCGCTGACAAGGTTTACGATCCCTCCAATGGCCGGCTGTTCTTCGACCTGTTCAGCCTTGACGGCATCCTGGGCGACAAGTTCCTGGTGAATG
>WNGR01006380.1_pt1 | contig 30711 bp, 30 predicted proteins | sample 5407581 | NCBI WGS metagenome assembly WNGR01 (sample SAMN13153383, study PRJNA577476) | soil metagenome | isolation source: 80 cm soil or saprolite under Garry oak tree replicate 2 | place: USA:California | collected 2016-06-15
GAGCTCCCCGACCACCCCTGGTTCATCGGCTGCCAGTTCCACCCCGAGCTCAAGTCGCGCCCCACCCGGCCGCACCCGCTGTTCGCCGGCTTCATCGGCGCGGCTCGCCAGCACCGCCACCCGGGCGCCCGGCCGGAGGTCGGGCGCCGGTCCGAGCTCGCCGGCCGGCACGAATAGGGCGATGACGCCGCACTTCGGCTCCGTCCCGTTCCTCATCGCGGGGCCCTGCGTAGTCGAGTCCGACGATCTGAATCTCCGCGTCGGCGAGGGCCTCGCCGACCTCGCGGCCAAGCTCGGCCTGCACGTCATCTACAAGGCGTCGTACGACAAAGCCAATCGCTCCCGGCTGCGGGCGGCGCGAGGCCCCGGCCTGGAGCTGGGGCTGCGGGCACTCGAGCGGGTGCGCGGGGCGACCGGCCTCCCCGTCCTCACCGACGTCCACGAGACGCACCACGTCCCGGCCGCCGCCCAGGTGGCCGACGTGCTGCAGATCCCGGCGTTCCTCTGTCGCCAGACGGACCTCCTCGTCGCCGCAGGGAAGGCAGGGCGGGCGGTGAACGTGAAGAAGGGACAATGGATGAGCCCGCAGGAGATGCGGGGCGCGGTGGAGAAGCTGCGCGCGGGTGGCGCTCCGGAGATCGCGGTCACCGAGCGAGGTACCTTCTTCGGCTACGGTGACCTCGTGGTGGACATGCGCAACTTCGTGCGGCTGCGGGCGGCCTGCGGCGCGCCCGTTGTCTTCGACGCGACGCACTCGGTGCAGCAACCCGGCCAGGGACCCGACGGGGCGAGCGGAGGCTCCCGCGAGTTCATCGCACCGCTGCTCTACGCGGCGGCGGCCGCGGGCGCGGACGGCTTCTTCCTCGAGACCCATCCCGACCCCGGCCACGCGCCTTCCGACGGCCCGAACATGGTGCCGCTCGACCAGCTGACAGGTCTCATCACCGTGGCCCTCGAGCTGTGGCAACGTGCCCGGGAGGTGGTCCGTGCTTGACGAGGCGCTCGCGCGGCGCATCAAGCTCGTGGGGTTGGACGTGGACGGCGTGCTCACGGACGGCGGCATCTACGTGGGACTCGTCGCGAATCACGCGCTCGAATTCAAGCGCTTCCACGTGCAGGACGGGTTGGGCGTGAAGGTGCTGCGCACCGTGGGTCTGCCCGTCGTGCTGGTGTCGGGCCGCGCCTCGGAGGCCACCCAGGTCCGCGCCAAGGAGATGGAGGTGGACGAGCTGCTGGAGGTCGCGCCCGCCGACAAGCTCCCCGAGTTCGTCGGGGCGCTGGAGCGGCGCGGCCTCGCGCTCGCCGACTGCGCCTACGTGGGCGACGACCTGGCCGACCTGCCCGTGCTGCGGCAGGTGGCCCTCCCCATCGCGGTGGCGAACGCCGTCGCCGAGGTGAAGGCGGCGGCGAAGGTCGTGACGACGGCGTCGGGCGGGCAGGGGGCCGTGCGGGAGGTGGCGGAGCTGTTGCTACGGACGCGGGGCGAGTGGCAAGACATTCTCAAGCGGTACTTCCGGGAGTCGGGTGATGTCGCGCATGGAGCCAGGCGATCTCGTTGAGCGCGGGCGCCGGGTCCTGGTGCTCGAGGCGGACGCGATCCGACGGGTCGCCGAGCGGCTGGGCCCTCCGTTCGCGGCGGCGGTGCGCCTGCTCGCGGGGGCGCAGGGCCGGATAATCGTCTCCGGGGTCGGCAAGTCCGGCCTCATCGCCCGCAAGATCGCTGCGACCTTCACCTCCACCGGCACCCCGGCCACCTTCCTCCATCCGGTCGACTCGCTGCACGGTGACCTCGGGATCGTCGGCCGCGACGACGCGGCCATCATCCTCTCGAAGAGCGGGGCCTCCGAGGAGCTGTTCGGCCTGCTGCAACAGCTCAAGCGGCTGGGCGTCCCGATCATCGCCCTGACCGGCAACAGCGACGCGGCGCTCGCCCGGCAGGCCGACGTCGTGCTGGACGCGGGCGTGACGGAGGAGGCGTGCCCCGAGACCCTCGCGCCCACGGCGAGCACCACGGCGTCGCTGGCCCTGGGCGACGCCCTGGCCGTCGCGCTGCTCGAGGTGAAGGGGTTCCGCCGCGAGGCGTTTGCGGCCCTGCACCCCGGCGGCGCGCTCGGCAAGAAGCTGCTCCTGAGCGTGGGGGACGTGATGCTCTCCCATGACCTCCCCACGCTCCGACCCGAGCGTCCGATGCGAGAGTGCGTCGTGCTCCTCGCCGAGAAGCGCGGCACGGTGGCCGTCGTGGACGAGCGGGGCAGCCTGCTCGGCGTGGTGACGGCCGGCGACCTGACGCGGCTGATGGAGCGGGCGGAGGCGTTCCTCGACATCCCGGTCTGTGAGGTGATGACGCAGGCACCCAAGACGACCACGCCCGACGAGCTGGCGGGGGCGGCGGTGCGCGTGATGGAGCAGCACGGCATCATGGCCCTGCCCGTGCTCGACGGCGGCCGCCGCGTGGTCGGCATGGTCCATCTCCACGACCTGATGCGGGCGGGAGCCGTATGAACCGCCTCTCCTTGACGCTCCTGCTCGACGCCTTACTGGGGGCCGCGGTGGGCGGTTGTGGGGAGGGTATCAAGCCGACGGCCACCATCGCGGCCACCGACTCGGCCGATCAGGTACTGATCGCCATGTCGCACTACGTCACCGAGCACGGCGTGCAGCGGGCGCGCGTGCGGGCGGACACCGCGTTCTTCTTCTCGCCCACGCAAAGCGCCGAGCTGCGCAACGTGCACATCACGTTCTACGACCCGCGCGGCGCCGAGACCTCCACGCTCACGGCGAAGGAGGGCACGTACCGCTGGCGCACGGGCAACATGGAGGCGCGGGGGAACGTCCTGGTGGTGCGAACCGACGGGGCCACGCTCCGCACAGAGGTGCTCCGCTACTTCCAGGCCAAGAACGAGGTCACCTCAGACAAGCCGTTCGTGTTCGATGAGCCGAACCGCCACGTCGAGGGGGAGGGATTCACGTCGGATCCCGACTTCAAGGTCGTGACGGCGATCCGGCCCAAGGGCACGGGCGGGAAGTTCACGCTCCCGAACCAATGATCGCCGCGGCGCTCCTCCTCGCCCTCGTCCAGCGGCCGGCCGCCGACACCGCCCGACACCGCCCGCGGCCGGCCCTGCACGGTGGTGATCGACTCGGTGCGCGGCAAGGCTCGACAGGTCGAAGTGCGCAAGCGGGAGACCAACGTGTTCGCGGGCGGTGGCGTCTTCGCCCACTGCCAGGGGACAGGGAGCTCGCTGTCGTCCGACAGCGTGGCGTGGTTCGCAGGGATCGGGCGGTTCGACATGATCGGGCAGAAGAGCCCGGTGCACATCCGCGACACGGCGATCACGCTCGACGCCCAGCGCGCATCGTACTTCCTGAGACTGGAGCGCCTCGATGCTCAGGTGAACGTCGTGGCCGTGAACCGCAAGACGGGGTCCGTGCTCCGGGGACCGAACATGACCTATTACCGGGCGGCGCGGGGAGTTCGCGACACGCTGGAACTGTACGCGTCCTCCCGGCCCACGATCGAGTACCGCTCGAACCCCGACAGCGGCGAGCCGTACGTCATCGTCGCTGACCGGGTGCGCTTCAAGGGGAACGACCGGATGTGGGGGGGCGGCCGGGTCACGATCGACCGCAGCGACATCGCGGCACAGGGCGATTCGATGCAACTGGACGAGACCGCGGGCCAGGCGGTCCTCATCGGCAGGCCGCGGGTCGCGGGGAAGGGCGCGCGCCCCTACACCCTCGTCGGCACGCGGATCGAGATGGCGCTGGCGCTGCGCGAGGTCCGCAAAGTGAAGGCCCTGGGCCACGGGGAGGCCACAGGGGCCGACTGGCGGCTCACGGCGGACACGATCCATCTCGCGATCGAGCAGCGCAAGCTGCACCAGGTCTTCGCCTGGGGGGATTCGACGCGCCCGCACGCCGTTTCGACCCTGTACACCATCTTGGCGGACTCGCTCGCACTCGACCTCCCTAACGAAGTCTTGACCGAGGCGCGAGCGTACAGGAAGGCGCTCGCCACCTCGAAGAAGGACTCGACTGCAAAGGCGGATGTGAACTGGATCGCGGGGGACACGATCGTAGCGCGCTGGGCCCAGGTGACCGACTCGGCGGGCCCGGCGAAGACGAAGCTGCGCCATCTCCAGGCGCACGGCTCGGCCCGCTCCTTCAGCCATCTCTACAACGAGCGCGATTCGACGCGCGGCCCCTCCATGGACTACTCGCGCGGTCAGGTCATCAACATCGCCCTGCGGGGCGACCAGATCGAACGGATCGTCGTGAGCGGCCGGGCCGATGGGCTACACCTCGAGCCGGCGCCGCCCCCACCCGCCAAGGACACGACGGCGAAGCGCCCGAGCGCGCGATGAGCGACCACCCCGCCACACCCCCATCTCCCGCGCCCGCCGCGCCGCGCCTCACCGAGCTCTTCGGGGCGCGCGACCCGTCGCTCGCCCTCGCCGCGGCGGCTCTGGTGCGCATCGCCGACGAGCGCGGCGGGAGCACCTTCGGCGAGCTCGCCATCGCCTATCGCGACGAGTTTCTGAAGTTGCGGGCCTACGCCAAGGGCTCGAGTCTCCCCGAGGCCGGCAATCTCTCGGTGGACGATGCCCGCACCCACCTCCAGACCTCGGTGTTGCCGCGGCTCGCCGTCTTGAAGATCCTGGCGGTGCCGGCGGGCGTCCTGTGGAGCGACGCGCCGGTGGCGTTCACCCCGGAGGCGTGGCGCGAGATCCCCGGCGACCGCGAGCCCGCGGCGGCGCAGCTCCTGGAAGCGGCCGAGCGGGCGGTGATGCGGGCCGAGACGGGGGGAGAGCGCCCCCAGATCACCGGGGCGAGCCTGCTCGAGACGTTCAACCTGGTGAAGGTCTATAAGAGCCGGCGGGTGGTAAACGACGTGAGCGTGCGGTTGCAGCAGGGCGAGATCGTGGGCCTGCTCGGGCCCAACGGGGCGGGGAAGACCACGACCTTCTACATGATGACGGGGCTCGTGCGCCCCGACGGCGGCCGCATCGCGCTGGACGGCCGGGACCTCACCGACGATCCCATGTACCGCCGGGCGCGGATGGGGATCGGCTACCTCGCCCAGGAGCCGTCGGTGTTCCGCAAGTTGACGGTGGAGGAGAACCTCCTGGCCATCCTGGAGACCCTGCCGTTGACCGAAGCGGAGCGGGCGGCGCGGCTCGAGCAGCTGCTCGACGAGCTCGGGATCAAGCACCTGCGCCGCCAACGGGCCTATCAGCTGTCGGGCGGCGAGCGGCGCCGCCTCGAGATCACGCGCGCGCTCGTGACCGAGCCCAAGTTCATGCTGCTGGACGAGCCGTTCGCCGGCGTGGATCCCATCGCCGTGCACGACATCCAGACCATCGTGGCCGGGCTGCGACACCGCGGGATCGGCGTGCTGATCACCGACCACAACGTGGAGCAGACGCTCGACATCGTCGACCGCGCGTACATCATGTTCGAGGGGAAGGTGCAGGTGTCGGGCAGCGTGCGTGAGCTCGTGTTCGACGACCGCGTCGCACACCTCTATCTCGGTCCCACCCTGACGGCGCGCCTGCGGACGCGCCTCACGCAGGCCGCATGAAGACCGGGCTGCACCAGCACGCGAGCCTGCAGCAGCAGCTGCGGATCAATCCCCGCCTCTACCAGGCGATGGACCTCTTGTACATGCCGCTGCTCGACCTGCAGCAGCATCTCAAGCAGGAGCTCCTGGGCAATCCGTTCCTCGAGCTGGAAGAGCCCGACGAGGAGCGCGAGGTGCAGCTCTCGGAGGACGGGGACACACCCGAGGAGAAGGAGAAGACGGGCGACGACGAGCCCGACTGGGAGAAGCTCCTGCTCGACAACGGCTCGGACGGCGCGCCGCCGCGCGACCTGAGCGAGGCACGCGAGTACGTCGAGCCGGCCCCGGTCGAGACCAAGGCCCTGGCCGACCACCTGCGCGAGCAGGTGCGGCTGCTCGACCTCACGCCGCGCCAGCAGTTCCTCGCGGAAGAGTTCATCGGCAACATCGCCGAGGACGGCTACCTGGGAGCGAGCCTCGAGGAGATCGCGCGCGGCGCGAACCAGTTGCTGGAGGAGCACGCCGTCGAGTCGGAGCAGGAGGTACAGCCGCAGCTCTATACCATCGCGGAGGCCGAGGAGATGCTGCGGATCATCCAGAAGCTGGACCCGCCGGGGGTGGGCGCCCGCGACCTGCGCGAGTGCTTGCTGCTCCAGCTCGAGGACCAGAAGAAGACGGACACGCTGGCCTACCGGCTGGTGCAGGAAGCATTCGACGACCTCAAGGCGCACCGCTGGAGCGACCTCGGCAAGCGTTTCGGACTCGACCCGGCCGAGGTCCAGAAGGTGGCCGACGACCTCGCCAAGCTCGACCCCAAGCCGGGGCTCCAGCATTCCGCCGCGAACGACGCGTACATCATCCCGGACCTCGTGGTCCAGAAGATCGACGGCGAATACAAGGTGTTCCTCAACGACTCGGGGCTGCCGCGGCTCCGCATCTCGCGCATCTACCAGGATATCGCGCGCGACAAGAAGCAGTTCCAGGGCGAGAACAAGGAATTCATCAACCAGCGGCTGAACAGCGCTCACTGGATCATCCAGGCGATCGAGCAGCGCCGCCAGACGATGCTCAAGGTGATGAACTTCATCGTCGACCGGCAGCGGGAGTTCTTCGAGAAGGGAGTCGAGTACCTGAAGCCCCTCACCCTGCGCGAGGTCGCGGACGTCATCAACATGCACGAGAGCACGGTGAGCCGCGTGACGAATGAGAAGTACGTGCAGACCCCGCGGGGCCTGCTCCCGCTGAAGTTCTTCTTCTCGAGCGGACTCGCCACCACCACCGGCGAAGACGCCAGCGCCCGCGCCATCAAGGCGCAGATCAAGAAGATGGTGGATGAGGAAGACCCGAAGAACCCGCTCACCGACCAGCAGATCGTGGAGCTGTTCGGGCAGCGCGGGGTGAAGATCGCGCGCCGCACCGTGGCCAAGTACCGCGACCAGCTCGGCATCTTGCCCGCGCGGATGCGGAAGCGCCTGTGAGCCTCGCCACCCCCGCCGCACAGCCGGAAGTGAGCGTCCTCGTCCCCGCCAAGGACGAGGCGGAGAACCTGCCGGAATTCGTGCGGCTCGCGCGCGAGGCGTTCCTGCCGCTGTCGTACGCCTGCGAGCTCGTCGTGGTGAACGACGGCAGCGAGGACAACACGGCCGCGGTGCTCGACGAGCTCGCCCGCAAACACGCGTTCCTCCGGGTCGTCACCCACCGCGTGCAGCGCGGCATCGCCGACGCGCTCCGCTCCGCGGCGGACGCGGCGCGGGGCAGGGTGCTCGTCTTCTACCCCGCCGATCTCCAGTACCTGCCGGCCGACATCCCCGCCCTCGTCGCCCCCGTCCTCGCGGGGCAGGCCGACGTCGTCACGGGAGCGAAGCAGGGTCGTTACGAGAAGCGCTTCGTGTCGTGGGTATACAACGGCCTGTGTCGCCGGCTGTTCGGCGTGAGCGTGACGGACCTGAACTCCGTGAAGGCCTACCGCCGCGAGGTGATGGAGGCCGTGCCGACGCGGCCCGACTGGCACCGCTTCATGATCGTGATCGCGGCGGCCCAGGGCTTCCGGCTCGCCGAGCGCCCCGTGCCGCTGCATCCGCGGCGGGCCGGAAAGTCCAAGTTCGGGTTCGGCCGCATCCCCGTCGGGGTGCTCGACCTGCTGTCGGTGTGGTTCCAGCTACGCTTCGGCCGCAAGCCGCTGCTGTTCTTCGGTGTGTCGGGAGCGCTGCTGTTCCTGGCCGGGTTCGTGGTCGGGATCGCAGCGCTGGTCGAACGCTACCTGTATGGGGTCGGATTCCGCCCGCTGCTCGACCTCATCATGGTCCTCGTGATCTCGGGCGTTTCGTTGTTCGGGTTCGGCTTCGTGGGGGAGCTCGTCGCCGGGATGCGGGAAGAGGTGCGAACCTTGCAGCGGGAAGTCGACCGCCTGCGGCGGCAGCGCGAGGCGGACTAGGCGTCCCGGGTGAGCCGCACCCCGTAACGCCCGACATACAGCGCCAGCTCCTCGGTGAGCGGGGAGCCCTCCCGGCTCCTGGTCCGCCCCCCGAGGTCGAGCCAATGCACGCCCCGCTCGCGCAACGCGGCGAGCGCATCCGCCGGCAGCGCGGCTTCGCTCAGCACCGTGTCCCCCCGCTCGGGCGCCACCGGCGGAGGCCAGGTGGTGCCCAGCCACAGCAGGCGCCACGTCTTCCCGCGGCGCGTGTACAGCCGGAACGGCGCCCGCTCGCTGATGGCCACCCCGCTGTGCTGCACGTAGCGATCGAACTCCGTCATGATCGTCACCACCAACGCGGCCCGCTCGCTGTCGCTCAGGCGGCGGGGAAACTCCGGTGCCGACCGGATCACGCGGGCGGGGAACCCGACCGCGAGGCAGTTCGGCGGGATCGCGCCGGACACGACCGAATTCGCTCCAATGACCGTGCCATCGCCGATCGTGGTGCCGGGCATCACGGAGACCCGCCAGGGCAGCCACACGCTCTTGCCCAGCGTCACCGGCTCGTACGACACCGGATATCCCTCCAACGCGCTCAGCCACACCCCGTGGGTGAAGATCAGACAGTGGCCGCCGATCCCGGTGTCGTCGCCGATGATCACGGGCTTCGTCGGATTGATGAACGCAAGCTGCAGGATGATCGTGCGACTCCCCAACACGAAGCGCGACTCGGGGAGCTGCGGGCCGCCCACGTAGACCTGCTCACGAATCCTCGCGTCCTCGCCGATCTCGATCGTCTCGCAGGACACGTAGCTCATGACCCCGACGCTCGAGTACCGGCCGATCTTGATCCGCCGGCCCTGCACCACGGCGAGGAAACCGATCTCCACGTGGTCTCCGATCTCCACGACCTTCCCTACCACGATGCCCCCGAAGCTGAAGCGCACGCCGCGGCCGATGCGGTAGCCGAGCAGCAGGCGATAGGCGAGGATTTTCAGCGGGCTCGGCAGCCAACCGAACAGGGCCAGATGGCGCCACGGGATGCGGTCCTTCGGGATCAGGGGCTCGGTCATGGCGCGTATAAGATAAGGCCTCGAGTCACCGCGTCTCGAGCCAGATGCTGTTGGGGAAGTGATTTCGGTCCATGGAGTTTGGAGACGCGCCCAGACCATCCACCAGGACTCGCGGTCGGTAATCGGACAGGACCGCAGTGAGGGCCTCCGTGCGGTCGTGGTGCAGCGCGGACTCACACGCCATCACGGACAGGTGCGGATTGTGAGTCAGCAGCGCCAGCAGCAGCGCCGTCTCCTGCCAGGCCCAGTAGTTCGAGAGCACATCCGGATCGTGGAGGTAGGGAAGGGTGATATCGTGAATGTGGATGAAGACTCCCGGAGGCAGCTGCGGGATGACTTCCAGATAGATGCGTTGCGTATCCGAGCCCGTCTTGACCGCGTGACTGGAATCGACGAAGAGCAGATCGCCCGCCCCGAGCTCCCGAAACAGGCTCATCGGGACGGCCTGACAGAGATCGCGGACGTGCCTGATGCCTTCCAGGCGGGCGAAGCCCTTGGTGGGGTATGGCTCGATGCAAATCAACCGCGATCCCCGCCGCCCCTCCTGTTGGTTGAGGCGAACGGCGTGGAGCATGCAGGCAGTCGACACTCCGCTGCCGATCTCGATCACCGTGGCGGGGCGCATGGCTCGGATGAAGCAGTGCAGGACTTGCGATTCAATGGGACGGTAGCCGGCGCCCACGCCGCTCGCCGCCAGCTGCCGGTAGACATGCAGGCCGCGGACCTCGTGATAGTAGGGTGAGCACAAGTCTCTGATCCAGCGCAGTTGCTCGTCCAAGTCCCAGTGCACGCCCGTCAACGACGCTCGGCCGGCCCACAGGCTCCGGTTCCGTCGCAGCCACCGGTAGTCGGGAATCGGCGTATGGTAGTGCTTGGGAAGGACGTGCACTCGCAGCCGGTCCCCCAGCATGAACAGACCGAAGGACAGGCGCTTCAGCAGCGATCGCATGGCCTTCATCCGTCAGCCCTCACTCCGCGTCTGTAATTTCGTGCGCACGATCTCGAGCGCGGCGCCGAACGCCGTCATGGCGACCACTTCGTCGTCCGCCAGGGCGATGCCGAACTCCTGCTCGATGGAGAGGACGAGGTTCAGATGCGCGAGACTGTCCCAAGTGGCGGTATTCTCCCGCGTCCTCCTGGCGACCGGGCCGGGATCGGTCCAGAAAATCTCTTGGAAGATTCGCTCCAGCCGCACGGCGTTCTCATCCATGCGACGAACGCACTCGCATCTCCGTGTCGTCGAGGACCTCCTTGGCCGACGCCTCGATGGCGGGCCGCGTCAGCCGCCACCGTCCGTCTCCGGTCCATTCGCATTTGAGATCGCGCAAGAACTTGGCGGCCGGTGCGTTCTTTCCGGTGTCGACAAAGCGCCCGGAAACACATCCCACATCCGCCCAGCGGCACAACCACCCAAGCGCCACGGTCTCCACGCCGCGACCGAACGCGCGACAGCTCATCACGAGCTGCTGGAGCTCGGCGCAGCCATCCGACCGACCAACACGACAATCGTCCCGAAGTCTCCGAAACGATCTCTCAGCCGCGCCGACAGGCAAAACGCCCTCGGCGCCTGCTGCTTGAGCAACCAGTCGCTCGCGGACCAGCGCTCGCCGGTGAGGGTGAACTGGTTGGTCTTGTTGACGAGCTCGAGCGACCGCGGATCGCCGAAGGCGTCATGCCGCACGGTGAGCTCGAGATCGAACCCTCGCAGGTGCTTCAGGGATCCCGCCTCGCGCTCGGCGGCCGAGCCCGCTGCCGCGCGGAACCTCGCATGAGCGGAGCTCTGCGTGCGCGTGCGATCTTCCTCACTGACGCGCCAGGTGGCGAACAAGCCCTGCAGCTCCTCGAACAACTGCAGCCAGCCTTGACCGGCGCGCGGCGTTGGCAGCGCGCGCACCTCGGGCAGGACGCTGGCGATCAGCGCCAGCTCCGCGGGATTGTCATCGACGCACACGACCGAGTCCAGTCCGATGTTCAGCTCCGCGGCGATCGTCCACAGGTTGTCGGGCTTGGGCTCCCAGTTGCAGCGGTAGGCGGCGAAGTCGGCGAGGGAGAGCGGCATCTCGAGCTTGTCGAAGACCGGAAGCACGTCGGCGGGGTTGTTCTTCGTACAGAATGCCAGTAACGCACCTTCTCCCTTGAGCTTGAGAAGGAACTTCTGGAACACGTGGAAGGGAAACCCCAGCCCTTCGGGCCCGTGCAGGATGCGCTCAGGCCCGTCCTCGCCGATGACCCCGTGCCAGAGGGTGCCATCGAGGTCCACGACCAGAGCCTTCTTTCTCTCCCGCGGAGGATAGATCAGCTCGACGGTCCGCCCCGCCGCTCGCCCGCTCTCCTCGACGGTCAGCGGGCAGCCGGCCCCGAGCCAGTCGCGCATGTTCAGGGCGGCCACTGGTAGGTCGAGGACGCGGCATCCCCGCCGGGCGAGCTCCGCCGCGACGGCCTCAAGGGCCGCCGCTGCGCACATCGCTCCCGCGCCCAGCGCGCCCGGAGCGACGTGATCACTCAGGGGAAGCCACGCGAGGGGAGGCACGACGACGTAGGAGTCGGCTCCGCCGCGCGCCGTGAGCCACTCGATCAGACGCTCTCGCATCCGGTCGGCGCGCTCCTGTATCTCGCCCGGCGGTGGCATCGCCAGCGGCCCGCGCGTCCGCCAGCTCAGATGCGGGTGCAGGTCCCCCCAGCTCAGAAACAGGAGCGCCGGATGCACCCGCAAGGCGCGAGACGACTCCTGCAAACCGGCTTCCAGCTGATCGTAGCCCCAGCTCGTCACCTGCGGCGCGGCCTCAGGGAAGCGCTCTACCAGGAAGGCCTGGAGGTAGGTCTTGAAGTGCAGCGGCTCGAAAGAACAGACCAGGCACAGCCTGTGAGTGTCGGAGTAGCGAGGGGAACGGAGCAGTGCCAGAGCTTCGCGCAGGAGCATGTCGTTCAGTGGACTCGGGTTCCCGGTAAGATAAGTCCTCGGGTCGGAGGCTGCCGTTGCCGTGTATATTGCACGAACTCGTGATCCGCCTGCCCCCGCGCGAGGGACTGACCGGCGTCGAGCGCTACGGTCTCGATCTCCTCATCGATCTCGCTCGTGTCCCGCCCGTGGAGGATGACTCCGCCGACGTGGTACGCCTGCTCGTCGCCGAGCGCGATCCGGGCGATCCCGATCTGCCGACCTGCATCGCGCGCGACTGGTACCTCGAGCGCGGCGACGGGGTAGTGCGCGTCCCGCGAGTCGTACTGCGCCGCATTGCCGACGTCGCCGCGGCGACCGCGGAGCAGCGCTCCACGGCCCGCGATCGGCACGGCCGGGTGCCGTCGCGTGAGAACCTGTTGGTGCGCCATGCCTGCGAGACGGACCCCGTCATCTCCCGGGCCGCCGTACGGCTGCGCGCCGCCGTCATCGCGAGCGCCGGCCGCCGCCCGGTGGCGCTCGCCGCCCCGTGGCCCGACGGCCGCCGCTGGGCCGCGGCCTTTACCCACGACCTCGACGTCGTCGCGCACTGGCCCGTGTTTACGCTCCTGCGCGTCGCCGAGCTGAGCCGCAAGGGGGAGCTGCGGCGCGTGGGGCGCACGTTGCTGGCGGCGCTCCCCGCCGTCGGGCACGACCCTGTGGGGCAAGCCGTGCGCCGCGTGCTCGACGACGAGCGGCACTACGGCGTCGTCTCGACCTGGTTCGTGCTCTGCGGGACGCCGACCTTCGCCACCATGCGGGCGGGAGACCTCACGTACCGACCGGAGGCCCCTGCGGCGGTGGCGATCCTGGACGAGCTGGCCGAGAGAGGCTGCGAAATCGGCCTGCACGGGAGCTTTGAGACCGGCGACCGCCCTGAGCGCTTCGCACAGCAGCGCCACCGCCTCGAGCGATTAACCGGCCGCCCCGCCCTCGGCGTGCGGCAGCACTTTCTCCGCATGCGCCCCGGGGCCGCTCACCGCGGCATGCTGGCCGCCGGTTTCCGCTACGACACGACGTGGGGATTCCCGGACCGCAACGGCTTCCGGCTGGGAGTCGCCGACGTCATCCCCGTTTGGGACGCCATAGCAGAGCGGGTGATCGGCCTGGACGAAGTGCCGCTCTGCTGGATGGATCGCACGCTGAGCAAGTACGCGGGCATCGAGGACCCTAGGGCATGGGTTGCCGAGGGGGAGGCGCTGGCGCAGGTCTGCCGGCAGGTGGAGGGGCTCTGGGTAGGGCTGTGGCACCCCAACCTGACGCCTGCGCTCGGCTTTCCGGACGCTCCGGGCGCCTTTCACACGCTGCTCGATCGCCTCGTGGCGCAGCAGCCTTTCATCGGGACGCTGAGCGCCGTGGTCGCATGGCGCGCCGCGCGTCGCAGCATCCGCGTCCGGCGCCTGACGCCCGACGGGCGCATCGACGCCCACGCGCTGGTGCGTGCTGCGTTGCCGCTCAGACTGGAAGACCCGGGCAGCCGCACGCTGCAGACGGTGAACGCGCTCGACTAGGCCGACTCACGGCGGGGGTCGAGCACCGCCGCGTAGCACTCCTCCCACTGGGCGATGATCGCTGGCCAGCTGAAGTATCGCCGCACGTGACCGGCGCCCGCCTCACCCAGCCGCCTCGCCAGGTCGCGATCCGCCGCCAGCCGCTCGAGCGCCGCCGCGAGCGCCGCCGAGTCCTGAGGCGGCACCAGAAGCCCTGTTTGCCCGTCGACGACGATGTCCGTGATGCCGCCCAGATCACTGCCGATCACCGGCACGCCATAGCTCATCGCCTCGAGCAATACGACTCCCAGTCCCTCGGTGTCGCCCCGCGTGTCCACGATGGCGGGCAGGACGAGCGCGCTGGCAGCGGCATAGGCGCGGCGCAGCTCCTGCTCGGCGACCCGCCCCCGCACCTCCACCAGATGCTGCAGACCACGCTCCCGAACCTGCGCCTCGAGCCGGGACCGCTCCGCTCCGTCGCCGATGATGACGAGCCTGGCGTGAAGCTGTGCCGGCAGGAGCGGCAGCGCGTCGATCAGATAACGCACTCCCTTGCGCTCCACCAGGCTTCCGACGAAGAGGATCAGGAAGCTGTCGCCCGCGCGCGGGAGCGAGGGACCGGCAGCGGTCTCGGGGAAGCCGACGGTGTAGGGAATCACGCGCACGCTCACCGGAACCACGTTGGTAATCTCGCGCGCGGTGGCGGACGAGATCGCCACGACCTGGTCCGAGGTCCGCAGGGCCCAGACCAGGAACCGCTTCAGCCAGGGCAGGGAGCTCTTCACCCAGCGCAGCTCGACCCCGTACCACGACGTCACCATCCGAGCGCCGCATGCCCGCCGCGCCGCCCACCCGAACAGCGCGTGCGGCAGGGGCCAGTGGACGTGGACGACCTCATAACGCCGCCGCCGGCCCAGCCGCCACGCCGCCCAGACGCCGCCCAGCACGTAGAACAGCAGCATGATCTTGTACCGCAGCGAACGGCGCAAGCGGTCCGGCGTCGCCTGGTCGTGCGTCAGGTCTTCCCAGCGCGCCGGGAAGTAGCGGAAGCGATGGACCGGAATTCCGTCGAACTCACGATTGCCGCCGCCGCGGTAGGCGGGCGCGAGCACCTCCACGTCATGCCCCGCCGCCCTCAGACGCTTGAGCATCTCCACCAGCCAGGGCGAGATGATGTCGTTCGGGAAGCGCGGGAACGCGGTGACGATGTGCAGGATGCGCATGAGCCGTTACTATAGCCCCTCGCGGAGCCCGGGCAAATGCCTACGGCTTTCCCGGCCTTTCCGGTCATGGTAGTTTTCGGCGCCGCAATTCGTCGGGTCCCTTGACCCACGTCACTCACAAAGAGGTCATGACTCCGTCTCCCGGCTCGCAGGCCCGAGGCTGGCTCTGGGCGGTGCAGGGGCTCGTCACGCTGGTCGTCGTGGCGCTCGTCGCCCGCTCGATCGGCCGCAACTGGGCGGAGTTCCGGTCCCTGCATGCCGAAGTCACCATCAAGCCGCTGTGGATCGCGGGCGCCGCGCTCGCGGTATGCGCGTCTTACGTGATGCACATCGAGTCGTGGCGCCAGATCCTCCACGGTTGGGGGCAGCGCATCGGGTTCGGCGCTGCGGCGCGCACGTGGAGTCTCGCGAATCTCGGTCGCTACGTGCCCGGTAAAGTGTGGAGCGTGGCCGGATTGGTCGTGCTGGCGCAGCGTGCCGGCGTCCAGATGGCGCCTGCCGCGGCGTCCGCCTTCGTGTCGCAGGCGCTCGCCGTGGGCACCGGTGCCGCCGTGGTCGCGGCGGTCACCCCGCACGCCACCTCGCCGCTGCGGCTCGCCGCGGCGGGTCTCGCGGCGCTCGCCACGGTCGGCGTGCTCACCTGGGCACCGACCGCCCGGTGGCTCGGGCAGCTCGCCGGGACGGCCGCGCCGCTCGAGCCGCTGCGTGCGACGGCGGTGGTCGTGAGCGCGAGCCTCACAGCGCTCGGCTGGGTCACCTACGGGGCTGCCTTCTGGCTGCTCGCCCACGGGCTCATCGCCGACCGGGCCTTGCCCTTCGCGGTCGCCACCGGAGTGTTCGCCCTCGGTTACATCCTGGGGTGGCTGGCCCTGTTCGCCCCCGGCGGGGTGGGGGTGCGGGAGCTGGTGTTCGTGGGCCTGCTCACGCCGTCGCTCGGGAGCGGCGGCGCGCTGGTGGTGAGCCTGGCGTCGCGGGTCCTGTTGACCGCCATGGAGGCAACGGCCGCGCTGGTCACGCTCCCGCTGCGGCACCGTCCACAGGAGTCCACCAGTGAGCGATCGTGAACCGCTGGCGGCGCCGCCGTACGAGCCGCGTCGTCCCGCTCTCCTCGCCACGGCGGCGTTCACCCTGTGGCCAGCGCTCCTGTCGCTGCCGATGCTCCGCGGGCTGTGGCTTGCGGACCAGTGGAGTGATCAGTACACGGGAGGCTTCGCGTGGCACACCTGGAGCGCCGCGTGGTTCAGGCGCCTAGGCCACCTGCCGTTGTGGGACCCGGAAGTGTTCGGAGGCCTGCCGTTCGCTGCGGGCCACGGGAACGCCTTCTACCCCACCTGGCTGCTGCGCTTCGTCATCCCGGTCACCACGGCGGGAAACCTGAGCTTCTTCGTGCACTACATCCTCGCCGCCCTGTTCACCTACCTCTTGCTCAGGCGCCTCCGCGTATCCTGGACCGGATCGGTCATCGGGGGGCTCGCCTACGAGCTCTCCGGGTTGATCGCGTCCTACCCCTCGCCTGGGCACGACGGCAAGCTGTTCGCGTCCGCGGCGCTGCCGCTCGTGTTCCTCGCGCTGGTGCTCGCGCTGCGCGACCGGCGTCCGGAGGGCTATCCGCTGCTCGCGGCGGCCGTGGCGCTTACGCTCCTTGGTCACTTCCAGCTCGCCTATTACCTGCTAATCGCCGCTGGTCTGTTCGCCCTCTATTTGACCGTCGAGGAGGTCCCCGACGCGCGGGGGGGGGCACGACTCCTCAGTCTCGGGCTGGCCCTCGGCGCCGTGCTGCTGGGGTTCGGCATCGCCGCCATCGAGATCGTGCCGTTCTTCGGCTACATCTCGTTCTCACCTCGCGCCGGGGGCTACTACGGGTTTGCCGGGTCGACCTCCTACGCCATCCCCTGGGACCACGTTCCCGAATTCTTCCTGAAGAACTTCGTGGGGTCACACGAGACCTACTGGGGCTCGAACCCGCTGAAGCTGCACTCGGAATATCTGGGTCTTCCCGTGATCGCTCTCGCCGTGCTGGGCGCCGGCACGCGAGAGCGGCGGCGCCTGATCTTGTGGGTGGGCGGGATTGGGCTCCTGTTCCTGCTCATCAGTCTCGGAGCGGCCACGCCGTTCTACAAGCTGTGGTGGGCAGTGATGCCGCTCGTCAGCAAGACGCGCGCGCCCGGGATGGCGTTCTTCGTGGTCGCATTCGTCGTCGCGATCTTCGCGGCGTTCGGGGTCGATCGTGCGCTGGGAAAGGACGGCCGGCGCGCCATGACCCCCACGCTCATCATCGGAGCAATGGTGGCCCTGCTGGGCATCACCGGCGCCTGGGGCCACGTCGCCGAGTCGCTCGCGAGCGGCATCCAGGCGGCGAGCGGGCGAGCGGCCGTGGCCGCGGCTCAAGCCCAGCAGTCCGCCATCATGTGGGGAGCCTTCGGCAGCGGCGCGGCGCTCGCGGCGACGGCGGCCCTGTTCGGACTCGCCCAGGGCCGGCTGACGCCGCGGCTGGGCGCCCTCACGCTGGCGCTCGTCGTGGGAACCGACCTGTGGCTGAACGCTCGGAGTTTCTGGCGCTACTCGAAGCCCCATGAGGCGGATCCGCTCGTCACCCGCGTCGCCGCAACGCCCCCCCCGTTTCGCGTCCTCGATCTTGGCGCCTATCCGGGTTCGGTGCTGGCGGCGTTTGACGTCCCCCAGGTGCTCGGCTACCACGGCAACGAGCTCCGCTACTACGACGAGCTGCTGGGCGGCAAGAATGAGTGGAGGAACATTGGGTACCTCCAGCTGTGGGACCTCCTGGCCGTGCGCTACCTGATCGCCCCTGTGGGCGCTCGCAAGGTCGATTCGATCCCCGGCTTCCGGCGGATCCTCGACTCCGTGCCCACGCTGGGAGGTGAACAGGCGAATCTGCTCGAGCGGCTCGCGCCGGCCCCCTATGCCCGCGTCGTCCCCGGGGCCGTCAAGGCGGATTCGGCCGCGATTATTCCCACGCTGCTCGACCCGCGCATGGACTACTCTCGCGTGGTGCTGTTCACACCCGATCAACCGGTCGCCCCGGCGTCGCTCAAGGCCCTGCCGCCCCCGAGCCCGTCGCACGCCACCGTCACATTGTGGCAGCCGGGGCGGATGAGCGTGGCGCTCGACCCCGCGCCCCCGCTGCCGAGCTACCTGCTCATCGCCGAGAACTGGTATCCGGACTGGAAGGCGACCACGGACGGCCGGCCCGCTCCGTGCTTGCGTGGGGACTACAGTCTGATCACGGTGCCGCTCGCAGCCGGCACCAAGACCGTCGAGCTCTCCTTCCGCTCGCAGCTCTACAACCGAGGCAGGGCCCTGACGCTCGGCTCGCTCGGGCTCGTGGCCATCGCGGCGGCCGGCTCTCTCGCGGCACGGCGCAGGCAGCGTGCCTGAGCGAGCGCTGGTCGTCATCCCCACGTACAACGAGGCGGCGAACCTCCCGAGCCTCGCACCGCAGGTGCTCGCCCAGGACGCACGCCTCGAGCTGCTTGTGGTGGACGACAACTCTCCGGACGGCACGGGCCGCCTCGCGGACGAGCTGGCCGCCCGGGAACGCCGGGTGCACGTGCTGCATCGAGACGGCAAGCTCGGTCTCGGCACGGCCTACATCACGGGGTTCCGCTGGGCCCTGGAGCGGGGCTACGATTACGTGTTCGAGATGGACGCCGACTTCTCGCACGACCCGACCCACTTAAAGGAGTTTCTCAAGGTGGTGGAGGGGGCAGACCTGGTGCTGGGGTCGCGCTACCTCAACGGCAAGGTGACGGTCGTCAACTGGCCGATGACCCGTCTCATGTTATCCTACTGTGCCAACATCTACGCCCGCCGGGTGACAGGACTGCGGATCTGGGACCTCACGGGCGGGTTCAAGTGCTTTCGCAGGTGCGTGCTCGAAGCGATCGATTTGTCACAGGTGCAGTCGAACGGCTACGCGTTCCAAATTGAAATGAGCGTGAGGGCATGGCGAAAGGGGTTCAGGCTGACCGAGATACCCATCGTGTTCGTGGACCGGACCGAGGGGCACAGCAAGATGAACCGGGCCATCGTCCGGGAAGCGGTCTGGATGGTGCCGCGGCTCCGGATGATGGCGCTGTTCGGCCGCATCTAGCGGGACTGCCGGTCTACAAGATGACGGGGTCGGGCAACGACTTCGTCATGGTGGACGGTCGTGCCTCGGGCCCGGCAGAGTGGAGCGTGCCCGACATCCGGGCCGTGTGCGCCCGGGGCACCGGCATCGGCGCTGACGGGCTTGTGTTCGTCGCTCCCGGTGCCGCACCGGGCCTCGTCCGCATGGCCTATTTCAACTCGGACGGCTCCCGCGCGGCCATGTGCGGCAACGCCGCGCTGTGCAGCACGCAGCTCGCCGCGCGCCTCGGACTCGCGAACGGTCGCGGGATGAGTCTCGAGACGGATGCCGGCACCTACGAGAGCCGTTGCGCGCCGGGGGAGCGCGCCGAGCTCCGCTTGGCCCCAGTGCGGGCGCCGCAGCAGGTGCCCGGCCTGTCCGTCGTGGATGGCGAGCGCCGCGCGGCACTCGCCATGGTCGGCGTCCCGCATCTGATCGTGCTGGTGGACGAAGTGGATCGTGTGGACGTGGCGCGGCGCGGCTGCGGCCTGCGCTCCGACCCGGCCCTCGGACCCGAGGGCGCCAACGTCAACTTCATATCGCCCGCCGGCACGCGAGACGGGTGGCGCATGCGCACCTACGAGCGGGGCGTGGAGGCCGAAACGCTGGCGTGCGGCACCGGGGCCGTGGCGGCAGCCTGCGCGATCCAAACCTGGGGGCTGGGGACGCTGCCAGCGACGATCTGGACCAGGAGCGGTCGGACGCTCGAGGTCCGGGCTCGGCAGACCGCGGACGGGGGCTACGAGGACGTGTGGCTGGTGGGGGAGGCCCGACTGGTGTTCAGAGGTGTGATTGCTTGAGTCATTTGTCCACATTTAGACCATCATCAGCTTAACATAACATCTCTTATACGCAGTACTACTGAACACCCTTGGTCAGTTCACCCAGCCTCACCTTCGCCTCGCCTGCCACCATCACCGCCGCCGAATCGGTCTGCGCGACGACCGTGCGGTAGGCCTGGACGGCCCTCGCCGTGTCCCCCGCCGCAACCCAGGCGCGTCCCGCTTCGGTCAGGAACTGGGCCTTGAGAAAGGGCAGCTGCGCCGCGTCAGCGGCCTGCTGGTAGGCTTCCGCAGCCTCCTTGGGATGGCCCACGTTGTCGTACGCGGCACCGAGTAGCCCATACGCCTGAGCTCGAAATGCCGGATCGGCCCGCGGCGCAAAGCGCTTCAGCAGCTCGATCGCCTGCTGGCTCTGGCCCTGCAGCAGGCGCGACTGGGCGAGGAGAAGGTTCGCCTCCTGCGCGGCACGGGTGCCGGAATAGTTTTCCACGACCTGGGACAACTCGCTCGCGGCAAGCGGATAATTCCTGGACTCGAAAGCGAGCCGCGCCGCGTTCAACCGCACGCCGGCGGCCTGCTCCGTCTGCCTGGCGGACAGGGTGTTCCACGCGAGCAGGACGATGACGATGACGAGCACGCCGGCGATGGCGAGTGCTTTCTGCCGGTTGGCGCCGATCCAGCGCCCGATGGCGACCAGCAGCGGGTTTTCTTCGGCGGCCCGAGCAGCCGCCGTCTGCACCGATGTCCCCATGCCGCTTGAGTCCTTTGTTGGCACGTGCCTCGTTCCGTTCAGCCTCCCCAAGTGCCCCTGGGGTGACTCGAACACCCGGCCAACGGTTTAGGAAACCGCTGCTCTATCCACCTGAGCTACAGGGGCTAAGCGCTGCAATGTAGCGGGCTTACGCGTAGTGGAGCAAGGCCTCAACCCGCTCTCCGCGCAGCCGCTCCCTGCCCTTCAGAAAGTCGAGCTCGATGAGAAACGTGAACCCCACGACTTCTCCGCTGTGGACGCGCACCAGCTTCGCCGCTGCCTCGGCCGTGCCCCCGGTCGCGAGAACGTCGTCCACGATCAGCACCCGGTCGCCGGAGCCGAGGGCGTCCCGGTGCATCTCGAGGGCGTCGGTGCCGTACTCCAGAGCGTACTCGACCCGACCGCGCTCCGCCGGGAGCTTCCCCGGCTTGCGGATTGGCACCAGGCCCGCCCCGAGCGCCAACGCCACCGGCGCACCCAGGAGGAAGCCCCGCGATTCAATCGAGACCACACGCGTGACCCGCGATTCTTGAAATGGGGTCGTCATCAGCTCCACCGCCCGGCGGAACGCCGACGCGTCGAGTAGTAGCGGCGTGATGTCTTTGAAGACGATGCCCGGTTTGGGGAAGTCCGGTACGTCGCGGATCCGTCGAGCGATCGCTTCCACGTCAGCGCGCTGGACCAAGGCACCTCGCATTAATCAATTGATCTCAAAGGTCTTCGGGACGCCGACCTCATGTGGAACGTCGAGCTTTTCCACACGTTGCACGCGCGCTGCCGGTGGCCCTCGCCCGAGAGCGCGCTCGAGCTGCGCGAGTGCGGCGTCTTCGCCCTCTGCCACGACCTCGACCGTGCCGTCGGGCAGGTTGCTGCAAAACCCGCGCAGGCCGAGGCGCTGCGCCTCCCGCAACACGAACCAGCGGAAACCCACACCCTGCACCCTGCCGTACACGAGGTACCGGTGAGCGGCCATGAGGCGCTACCCCTCGCGGTTCTGCTGAGCCGCCCGCCGACGGTACCACCAAGCGTAAATGCCCGCCAGGATCGCCAGAGTCGGGAGGATGATGACGAGGGCGCGGGCGGCGTAGCGGCTCGCCTCTTGGTTCAGCACCTCGAGCAGTACGTCCTCGCGGCTCCCAATGAACCATCCAATCCAAGTGAGGATGGTGCACCACACCAGGGCTCCAAGGCCGGTGAACGCGACGAACTTGACGAGGTTCATGCGGGCGATCCCCGCGGGGATCGAGATCAGGTGCCGCACGACGGGGATCATTCGCCCCATGAACGTGCTGATCTCGCCGTGGTCCGCGAAGTAGCGCTCGGACCGGTCCAGGCGCTTGTTGGTCACGAGCACGTACCTCCCGAGTCGCACGAAGAAGGCCCGCCCCAGCCAGCGGGCGAGTCCGTAGTTGCCGAGCGCCCCGAGGATGCTTCCCACGACACCGCAGGCGACGGCGACGACGAAGCTCATCTCTCCTTTCGCCGCGAGGTAGCCTGCGGGCGGCATCACGAGCTCGCTCGGCAGCGGCAGGAACGACGACTCGATGGCCATGAGCACCACGATGCCGGGATAGCCCAGGTCGCGGAACCGCTCGAGCAGCCACTGGATGAACTGTTCAAGCATCGAAGCCGTGCTCCCCCACAAGGGGAACGAAGCGCGCGCCCCCCAGGGGGGTGCGGCGAAGCGTCGCGCCGTCGCGCTCGACCAAGGTGAGTGTCTGTGCGCCCCGCTTCCCCAGCGGGACGAGCAGCCGGCCCGCCGGCGCCAGCTGCTCGACGAGCGGGGGCGGGATCTCGGGACCCCCCGCCGCGACGACGATCGCATCGTAGGGGGCGTACGCGCTCCAGCCCAGGGTCCCGTCGCCGACGAGCACCGACACGTTCGCCACGGCGGCCTCGCGCAGCGACCGCTGCGCCGCCAGCGCCAGGCTGGGTACGCGCTCGACGCTGAACACTTGCTCCGCCAGGGCGCCGAGCAGCGCCGTCTGGTAACCGGAACCGGTCCCGACCTCGAGCACCCGCTCCCGCCCCCGTAGCTTCAGCGCCTCAAGATAGCGGGCCTGGGTGAAGGGCTGGGAGATGGTCTGGCCGTTCCCGATCGGCAGCGCCGTGTCGTCGTAGGCGCGATGGCGCACGGCCGCCGGCACGAAGAGGTGGCGTGGTGTCTCCGCGAACGCCTTGAGGACGGCCAGGTCGCGGATTCCTCGGGCTCGCAGCGTCTCGACCAGGCGCGCGCGGTAGCCCGCGTAGCTGTCGCCGGACGGGCTCAGTCGCCGGCCAGCCACGAGCGCACGACCTCGATGAGCTTGTAGTTCGTCATGTCCATGTGGAGCGGCGTCACCGAGATGTAGCCGTCGCCCGCGGCGCGGAAATCCGACTCGGTGCCGCCCGTCCAGGTGATGCGGCCGCCGCCGATCCAGTAGATCTCCTTCCCCCACGGATCCTTCATGAGCGCGATCTCTTCGCTGAACACGCGGCTGCCGAGGTGCGTGACCTTGACGCCCTTCACCTGGTCGCCCGGGATGCCGGGCAGATTGATATTGAGGAGCGTCTCCTTGGGGAAGTCTTTGACCTGCGTGATGCGACGCAGCAGCCCTGTCAGGCCCGGCTTGTGGGTGTCCAGCAGGTCGAGGTCCGCTCCAGCGTACGACACCGCGATGCTCGGCACCCCGGCCACGAGACCCTCCATGGCGGCGGCCACCGTGCCCGAATAGAACACGTCCTCCCCCATGTTCTGTCCGTGGTTGTGCGACGTGCCGCTCTGCTCGCGGTCGGGCGCCACGACGGTGACCTGCGCCAGCGCGCTGCAGACTTCGGCGAGCACGCCGAGGCCGCGGGCGAGAATCCCGTCGTCGTTGGAGATCAGGATCTTCATGGCGCCCCCAGGAGGACGCGGCGCCCATAGCGCGCGAACACGCGGGCCAGGCGCCAGCTGTCCGCCCAGGAGCGGAAGTGGCTGCCCCCGCCATCGTAGATGGTCGCTACCGGGACCGAGCGGACGCGAAATCCGCGCGCGAGCGCCTGGAGCAGGAACGCCGTCTCGAAATCGTAGCGGGACCCCGCAGGCCGCACAGCGTGGGCGACGGCCCGCGAGAACGCCCGGAAGCCCGTCTGCGCATCGGCGATCGGCTGGCCGCCGATGCGGGAGGCGAGCGCGGCGGAGAGCCAGTTGGTGCAGCGCCGCCGCCACGGCATGGCGGCCGTTCGCGCCCTGGCACCCAGCACGAGGTCAGCCTCGTCACTGGCGAGCGGCGCGAGCAGCCGCGGCAGCTCCGCCGGCGCATGCTGGCCATCCGCGTCGAGTGTCACCACGACCCGGGCTCCGTCCGCGAGCGCTCGCCCGATGCCGGTCCGCAGCGCCGCGCCCTTGCCGAGGTTGCGAGGATGGGCGAGCACCGTGACCCCCTTCCCCCTTCCCACTTCCCCGGCCCTATCACCGGTCTTATCGCGCGAGCCGTCGTCGACCACATAGACCGCGGCCCCAGGGAGGGCTCGCAGCACTCCGCTGACGACCCCCGGGATTGTGTCTGCGGCCTCGTAGGCCGGGATGACGACGGCGACGGCGGCGCCGTCCTCAGCGCGCCCCGGCATTGGGCGGGGCTGTGCCCTCGAGGATCGCGAGCACGGCTTTGAGCTCGCTGCGAAGGTCCTTCACGGTCTGTGTGGCGAGCGCTCGGCGCGCCTCCGGCTTCAGCTCGCCCGAGCGGCGGTACTGCTCGATCTTCTGGCGCGCGCCCTCGATCGTGTACTTCTCGGTGTACAGCAAGTGCTTGACCAGCATGATCAGCTCGATCTCGCGCCGCTGATACACGCGGTTGCCCGAGCGGTTCTTCGCCGGGTTCAGGAACCGGAACTGACTCTCCCAGTAGCGCAGGACGTGCGGCTTGAGGTCCGTCAGCTGGCAGACCTCGCCGATCGAGAAGAATTCCTGCACCGGATAGGGTGCGCTCATCGCCAGTGCTCGGCCTTCAGCTCGCGCTCCATGAGGTCGGCAACGGCCCGTCGGGGCGACTTGCCCTGGAACAGGACCGCGGCCACCTCGCGGGCGATGGGCAGTTCGACCCCGTGGCGCTCGCCGAGCGCCACCGCCGATCGCGCCGTGCTCACGCCCTCCGCGACCGACGAGCGACCCGCCAGGGCTTGTTCGAGCGATTTCCCCTTGCCAAGCTCCATCCCGAGCGTGTAGTTGCGGGACAGCGTCGCCGTGGCGGTGAGGACGAGGTCACCCATCCCCGCGAGCCCCGCGAAGGTGAGCGGATCGGCGCCCAGCGTCACGCCGAGACGCGCGATCTCGGCGAGGCCGCGCGTCAGCAGGGCCGCGCGCGTGTTGTGCCCGAGTCCCAGCCCCTCGAGGATCCCTGCCCCGACGGCGATCACGTTCTTCAAGGCACCACCCAGCTCCACACCCAGGACGTCGCTGGTCGTGTACACGCGGAAGTGGCCCGTGGCGAACACGTGCTGCACCCACTGCACGGCGGCGGGGTCGCGGGACGCCGCGACCACGGCGGTCGGCTGGCGGTCGTACACCTCCCGGGCGAACGACGGCCCCGAAAGCACGGCGATCGCCGTTCTCGGCGGCAGGACGTCTCCCAGCACGCACGACAGCGTCGTCAGACGCTCGGGGTCGAGCCCCTTCGAGACGCTCACGATGAGCGCCCCTGCCCCGACGGACGACGCGGCCTGCGCCATCGTCTCGCGCACGGCGAACGACGGCGCGGACGACACCACGACCTCCGCGCCGCGCACCGCGGTCTGCAGATCGGCCTCCGCCCGCAGCTCCGGCGCGAGCGGGGCGTCGGGCAGGAACAGGTGGTTCAGATGCTCCCGATTGACGCTCTCCACCACCTCCCGCTCGCGCGCCCACAGCGTGACGGTCTCGCCCTTGCGGGCCAGCAGGTCGGCGAGCGCCGTGCCCCAGGCACCACCGCCGACCACGGCGACGCGGCTCACGCGGTGACCCCTCTACGCGTCCGGAACCGGCTCTCGGTTCCCGCGAGCAGCCGTCGGATGTTGGCCCGATGCGAGTAGACGATCAAGAGCGCCAGCACGACGGCCGCCCAGAACGTGGGCCGCGCGTCCGGCTCGGTGAGCCGCACCCACAACGGGAACAGCGCCGCGGCGACGAGCGAGCTGGCCGAGACGTAGCCCGTGAGCCACAGCGTGAGGCCCCAGACGGGGACCGAGATGGCGAGCGCGAGCGGCCCGAGGGCCAGAAACATCCCCGCGGCGGTCGCCACGCCCTTGCCGCCCTGGAAGCGCACGTAGGGCGAGTAGACGTGTCCCATCACCGCGGCGATACCGAGGGCCACGGGCAGCCAGGCGGGGCCCGCCGCCCAGCGACCGAACAGGACGACCGGCACCGCGCCCTTCGCCACGTCGATGAGGCCGACAGGGATCGCGTACTTCCAGCCGAGCACGCGGTACACGTTGGTCGCGCCGAGGTTCTTGGAGCCGTGCTGCCGCAGGTCGATCCCGCGGCCGAGCTTCGCGGCGAGATAGCTGGTGGGCGTCGCCCCCAGCAGGTAGGCGGCCAGGATCCACAGGGCGAGCGTCACCGTTGGGCCGTCTGGCGCTTGCGCCGGAACTTGATCGTGACCGGCGCGCCCGTGAACTCCCAGGCCTCGCGGAACCCGTGCAACAGGTAACGCGTGTACGACTCCGGGATCGCGTCGGGCCGGTTCGCCACGACGGCGAAGCGCGGCGGCGCCGTGCCGATCTGCGAAGCGTAGAACAGCCGCACCCCTTCCCCCACGGGCTGGGGCGGCTGCTGCCGCTCGACCAGCGACTCGAGCACGCGGTTCACCTCGGACGTGGGCACGCGCTTCTGCCGCTCCTCGGCCACGGTGAGGATGAGCTCGAGCAGGCGAGGGACGCGCTGGCCCGTCTTCGCCGACACGTAGAGGAACGGGATGAATTCGAGGAACGGGGCCCGCGCCACGAGCTCCCGCTCGCCCCGCACCGCCGTGTTCGTCTCCTTCTCCGCGATCAGGTCCCACTTGTTCACGGCGACGATCAGCCCCGTGCCCTTGTCCCACGCCTCGTTCGCGATCTTGAGGTCCTGCACGTGCACGCCGTCGAGCGCGTCCACCACCAGGATGCACACGTCGGCGCGCTCGATCGCGCGGGAGCTGCGGAGCGTGGAGTAGAACTCGATGTCGTCCGCCACCTTGCTGCGCTTGCGCAGGCCCGCGGTGTCGATGAACACGAGCCGGCGGCCGTCGTATGTGAGCGGCGTGTCGATCGCGTCACGCGTCGTGCCCGGCTCCTCCGCGACCACGAGCCGCTCGCGGCCGAGCAAGCGGTTGACGAGACTCGATTTTCCCACGTTGGGCCGACCCACGACCGCGACGTGGATCGCCTCGTCGTCCTCGCGGGCGCCGGCCGCCGGCAGCAGCGCCACCACCTGGTCCAGCAGGTCGCCGCTCGCCTTCCCCACCGCCGCCGACACGGGGAAGGGGTCGCCCAGCCCGAGCTCGTAGAAGGCGAGGTGGCGCGCGTCGTCGGGGAGGCGGTCCGCCTTGTTCGCGACCAGCAAGACCGGCCGCTGCGCGCGGCGCAGGTACTGAGCGATCTCGAGGTCGGCGGGGTGGACCCCCTGCTCCACGTCCACCAGGAAGAGCAGCAGGTCGCTCTCGGCGATGGCGAGCTCGATCTGGGTGCGGATGGCCCGGTTCAGCGCATCGGTGGCACCCGGCACGAGGCCGCCCGTGTCCACGAGCCAGAAGCGCTTGCCGTTCCACTCCGCCCGGGCGAAGTGGCGGTCGCGCGTGACGCCCGGACGCGCGTCCACGATCGCCTCGCGCCCGCCAATGATGCGGTTGAACAGCGTGGACTTGCCGACGTTGGGCCGGCCGATGATGGCGACCGTGGGCAGGCCCGTCATACCGGCACCTCCTGCTGCGCCAGCGCGTCGGCGAAGTCATGAGAAAGCCTCAGCGGCATCGGCAGGCCGGCGGCGAGGTCGTGCGCCGCCACGGCGTCCATGAACAACAGATCGTCGTTCACCGCTTCGGCCGGCACGAGCGCCAGGTCCAAGTCGGCCCGCGGCGCGAGCGCGGCGCGGATCGCGGTCGCCGGCAGCAACCCCGCGGTCGTCACGGAAGAGCCGAACAGCGTGTTCTCCAAGGCCAGGACCTCGAACCGCGCTCCCGTGGCCGCGGCGAGGCCCGCCAGCACCTGCGGCATCAGCGGGCCCATCGCCGTTCCGGTGACGACGCCCACGCGCTTGCCGGCGAGCTCCTCGAAGCGGTCCCCCGCCGCGGCGATCCGCGTCTGTAAATAGCGGACCGCGCCGACCCCGTTCTCACGCTGCTCGAACTCGCCGTACCACTCGGCGGGCGGGAGTGGCTCTCCGGCCTGCAGGTAGAGGTCGTCCGCTCCGTAACACCAGGGAAATCCCCGCTCGCCCCGGGCGCGCGCGGCGCACTCGCCCACCGTCGTCAGCGCCCGTCGGCACTCCTCCCCCGTGGGCTGGCGCACCAGGTGGTGCTTGGAGAACTCGGTGAGCGCGACCGGGACGACGGAGACGGAGAGGATCGGCTCGCCCAACGCGTACAGGTCCGCGAGGCTCCGCACCAGCACCGCGCCGTCGTTCACCCCCGGGACCAGCACGATCTGCGCATGGAAGCGGATGCCCTGCTCGCCGAGCATGCGGAGCTGGGGGACGACGTCCGGGGCCTCAGGGTTCCGCAGCAGCCAGCGGCGGATCACGGAGTCGGTGGCGTGCACCGACACATACAGGGGGGACAGCCGGTACTCGACGATCCGCGCGACGTCCCACGGCTTCAGATTCGTGAGCGTGGCGAAATTGCCATAGCGGAAGGAGAGGCGGTAGTCGTCGTCGCGGATGTAGAGTGCCTGGCGCATCCCCTGGGGGTTTCCGTCCACGAAGCAGAAGTCGCAGTGGTTGGCGCAGCGGCGGATGCGGGGCGGCTCGAGCGTCACCCCCAGCGCCAGCCCCTCGGGCCGCTCCACGTCGTACTCGATCGCTTCGCTCGTCGGCAGCCTGGCCTGGAGCAGGAAACGGTCGTCCGCCGTCAGGAACTCCCAGTCGAGGAAGTCCTCCAGCGAGCGGCCGTTGACCGCGTGGAGCTCCGTTCCGGGGACGAGCCCCAACGCGGCCCCGAGCGAGTCCGGCGCCACCGAGTGGACGCGAATCACTGCTGCGACTCCAACCTTCAAGGAGTTTGTGAGGCCTGACGTCGCAACTTCAACGCGGGCCGAAAGTTCCGAACATGTAAATATGAAGGCGTCGAGGCCGCGACGCCAGCCAGCAGGGGGCTCTCAAACTAGCGGAAGAGCGGGCGACCGGATTCGAACCGGCGACGTCCAGCTTGGGAAGCTGGCATTCTACCCCTGAATTACGCCCGCGGGGTTCTACGTCAACAACGCCATGTGGCGCGCGCAGTACCTCCACGCGACTCCCCAACTTAGCAACGTACTGTTCCACGTGGTACTCCTCACGACATCGGCCCGGGTAAACGGACGCCAGGCGCGAGCCTCGCCCTGGCCACATCGAGGTCGACTGCAGCGGTCGACACTCCGCTAACTAGTTGTCTCGCAGACGATAGCGAGACGGGCTGGCACCCACCAGAACAGGCGCGCACCTTCGAGCGAGACGAGCCGGTATGGGAGCAAGTAGTGTCGGGCCGAGGGAAGATCCCACTCATTGGTGCGCGCTGAGGCGGCCCACACGCGTCCGAGAAGAGAGGACGGTCTCATGAGACCTTTGACGCTAGGTACCTCGCTCGCGGCAGTCCTCTTCGCCCTGGGCTGCGAGGACAAGCCCGCGACTGCCCCGGCGCCCGGGAGGCCGCAGTTCGAGATCTCCGATGCGGGCCACGGCACGGGTACGCCGGGGTTCTACTTCCTTCCACCCATGGTCGCGGCGCCGACCTTCACGGGGACGTTCGTCAGCGGTCTGACACTGGACGTCGAGATCTGTGTGTGGAACGGCACTGCGTGCGATGCGCTCATTGCCACCTTCAGCACAAAGACGGGCACTGGGTCTGAGACCGTGCGGGTCGACACAGGAAATGAGCAGTACATCGTCAACTGGAGGACGGGGCAATTCGGCCTCGATCCGGCGAAGACCTACCGCATACGGGTGCTGTTCGGCAGCACCGAGCTGGGACACGCCGACGTCGACGTCATCGCTACTGCGCGTGAGCGCAAGAGCGTCGACGCCACGCAGTTCGTCCCCGTCGTCAATGGGCAAACGCTGCCGATCACCTTCCGAATTGAGGATGGGGCAATCCTGGCCCTCGCCGTAGGGGCGATGCAGACCTGGTATAACACGTCGCAGGGGGGGGCCAGCGTGACTGACGCGTACGCCGGTCTCACGCTGAGCGTCATGGCGAAGAGCCACGTCGCGGCGTGGAACAACTTCAACATCCGGTTCTATACCGGGTGTACCGACTTTGCGTTTCCCGGTTACCCCGCTGGTTCATGCGGGGGCTCGAGCGAGGGCGCCCCCTACCCGCGGACCGAGTGGCAGAACAATCCGGCGTCGGCGCAACGCGCCCAGATCGAATGGTTCTGGTACGGGTACTACGGTGCCCTGTCCTCGGCCAACGATCTCCTCAGGGCCATTGGGACGAATGGCGTGGTCATCACGAACGCCAGCACGACGAACATGGTGGAGACCATGGTGCCGCTGGTGCAGGCGTTGTCCCTGAGCGACATCTCGCAGAACTACGACAAGGGCTTCATCGTCGACGAGAACAGCGACGCGAACAGCGCGCTGACCTTCTTCACCCGCACGCAGGTCCGCGACGCGGCGCTCGCGAAGTTCAACGCGGTTATTGCGAAGGCGACCGCGAACTCATTCACCGTCCCGGGGAGCTTCTTCGGGGGTCCGGGCGTAACCTACGACAACGTGAAGATCGCGCAGATCGCGAACACGATGGCCGCGCGGCTGTTGGCGTACTTCCCGCGCGACGCGGCAGAGAACGCGGATGTCTCAGCAGGTGGCCAGGTGGACTGGACCAAGGTGGCGAGCTACGCCTCCAAGGGCATCAGCTCCCCGACGGGCGGGGCGCCGTTCGACTGGGTCTTTCATCAGGACGGGTGCGTCGCCTGGTGCGACTTCTTCAAGGCCTGGACCAACGACATGACTATTATGCGGGTCCACAGCCGCGTGGCGCACCTCATGGATCCCGCGACCCAGCCGGACCCCTGGAATCTCGCTGCTAACTCCCCGCCCAATTCGGCGGACCACCGCCTGGGCGACGGCACCTTACGGTCGGACAGAGCGGGTCCGGCGTACGCGGACCTCATCGAGGTGAACCCAGATTTGCCCGGCAACGGCGGCTACGACTACGTCTGGAGTTTCCACCAGGAGATTCAGAACA
>WNGR01001065.1_pt1 | contig 30709 bp, 28 predicted proteins | sample 5407581 | NCBI WGS metagenome assembly WNGR01 (sample SAMN13153383, study PRJNA577476) | soil metagenome | isolation source: 80 cm soil or saprolite under Garry oak tree replicate 2 | place: USA:California | collected 2016-06-15
CCTAGAGAAAGATGCCGGCGGCCAGTTACTCGATGGCAGCAAGAACGCGTACGTGCTGCATTTCCCCAACGGCGGCTTGCCCCCGATGAATGCGTTCTGGTCGATGACCATGTATGACGTGCCGGGTCAGTTGCTGGTGAAGAATCCCATCGATCGCTACCTGATCAACTCGCCAATGCTGCCAAATCTCAAAACCGATGCGGATGGCGGATTGACCATCTATCTTCAAAGCGATTCGCCTGGAAAGGACAAGGAATCGAACTGGCTGCCGGCGCCGAAGGGACCGTTCATGGTAGCGATGCGCTATTACTGGCCGAAACAAGAGTTGCTCGATAACAAGTGGAAATCGCCGAATATCGAACGCGTGCAGTAGGCGGTGGGATTTTGAGGCGGGCTTTCGTGTTTTCGGAGGCCCGCTCAAGAAGACCTGCTTAGAAACGCCTGTTTCGGGGCAGAGCCCTGAGCGGTCGAGACAAGGTGTTGGATAACAAAAAACCCGCGCAGCTCGCGCTGCGCGGGTTTTTTAACATCGTGAAAAATGAACCTTGGTGGAGAGGAGGAGGATCGAACTCCCGACCTTCGCATTGCGAACGCGACGCTCTCCCAGCTGAGCTACCCCCCCAACGTGCAAACAATTCTAGCACAAGCGTTTTCCGTTTTGCCAGGCGCCGCGGCAAGGCAAAAAGTCACTTCGACGGCGCGCCGGCAAGCACCCAATCCACCACCGTGCGAATGTCGGCATCGCTCAACGATTGATGCGCCGGCATCGGAATCATGCCCCACACGCCGGAGCCGCCGTCCTTCACCTTGCGCGACAATTTCGCCGGCGCTTGGGCATCGCCCTTGTACTTGGCGGCGATCTGCTGGAACGATGGGCCGACCAGTTTGCGGTCCACCGCGTGACATCCCATGCAGGCATTCGCGTTGGCGACTATCTGACCGCGCGGCGCATCGGCGGCACGCGCCGTTGATACGAAAACACTCGCCGCCGCGCCAAGCATCAACGCGGCGGTAACCGCGGCAACGCCCCGCTTCACGGTGTCGTCGCCTTCGGATTACCGGGATGCACCGAGTTCGAATTGGTGACCGGCGCGGGCGCCTGCTGTTCGAGCGGCCGCGAACTCACCGACGAATCTGGAATCGTCCCGATCGTCGGAGCGCTGCCGTCCGGTTGCGAAGCGGCCACCGGCGCGGTCCCCGCAGCAGCGGCTGCCGCCGTGGCTTCCTGCGGCTGGATGTACTGGAACACCTTCACGACTTGCGTCACACCCGGCACACGGCTCGCGACATCGGCGCCGCGATTGCCTTCGTCCATCGTGACGAGACCCATCAGATACACCGAGCCACGCTCGGCCACGACCTTGAAATTGTTCGCCGAAATGTTCTTCTCGGCGATCAACGCGGTCTTCACACGCGTCTCGAGGTAGGTATCGTTCGTGCGCGACGAGAACGAGCTGGCCGGCATAATCGCCAGTTCGTTGACAATCGTGTTGACATTGTTCAGGCCACGCACGATGGTCTCCGCGCGTTGCTTCGACACACCACCCGCTACTTCGCCGGTCAGCAGCACGCGGCGGTTGAACACCGCCACGTTGACGTGCGCGTTGTCGGGCAAGTTCTGGCTGATCTGCGACAACGCCTTCACCTGCAACTCGCGATCTTCGGTCTGCGCGCCGAGCGTGCGCCGGTCGGTCGCCACCAGCGCGCCGCCGCCCGCCGCGCCGGCAACGGCGAGAAAGCAACCCTGCAACGTCGCGGACAGTCCCGCCGCGAACCCAACCACGAGCACGGTTCTCACCAGTGTCTTCTTGACGCGGAATACGCTCATCAACTAGCTCTCCTTCGGAATCAGTCAGTCTTCGCCCAGCAACATGGCATCGATGCCGTCGCACAGACAATGGATGGTCAGCAAATGCACTTCCTGGATACGCGCGGTGCGATCGGACGGCACGCACACGTGGATATCGGTATCGCTCAGTACTTCCTGCATGCGCCCGCCGCCCTTGCCGGTCAGCGCGACCACGATCATTTCGCGCTCGTGCGCGGCCCCGATCGCGGCCAACACGTTGGCGGAATTGCCGGACGTGGTGATCGCCAGCAGCACGTCGCCCGGCTGACCGAGCGCCCAGACCTGCTTCGAGAAAATCTGCTCGAACGAATAGTCGTTGGCGATCGCGGTGAGCACGGACGTGTCAGTGGAAAGCGCGATCGCCGGCAAGCCCGGACGTTCGCGCTCGAAACGGCCGATCAGTTCGGCTGCGAAATGTTGCGCGTCGGCCGCCGAGCCGCCGTTGCCGCACGCCAGAATGCGGTTGCCGTTGGCGAGCGCGGCAAACATCGTGTCGATCGCGGCGGCGATCGGCATCGACAGGGTTTCCAGAGCTTCGAGTTTGACTGCCGCGCTGTCGCGGAAGTGTTGTTGAATGCGTTCGACTGACATCGAGTCTCTATCTTCTACCGCGAATGGACCGCAGTGCGCGGCCGTGTTGTGAAGTCGTATTGCGAAGTCGCGCTACGTTGACGAGCCATGCCGGTAATGCAGCGCATTCATCAGCAGCGTGAATCACATCGCAAAACACACTGCTTGCTGCATCATCGGCATCGCCCCGTGGCCCGCGCGCGAGCGCAAGTTTATCGCACTCACGCGCCTTCTCCGCGCATGGCGTCAGACTTCGTCGGCGCGAAACGCATCGCGCAGCCAGATGAGACGGCCGGCTTCGAACGCAATCACATCGAAACGGCACGCGGGTTCATCCTGTGAACGCTGGCTGCGAGTCGCCAGATAATGCCGCGCGGCGCACACGATCCGTTGTTTCTTCTGCCACCCGATGCTCGCCGCCGCGCCGCCGTAGTGCCGTTGCGCTCGCGCGCGAACTTCGACGAACACCAGCGCGCCGTCGCGATCGCGCATCACGAGATCGATCTCACCGCCACGGCACAGCACATTACGCGCGACGAACCGCAAGCGCTGCCGCTGCAAAAACTCCTGCGCGCGCGCCTCGAAAGCCGCGCCGACGAGTTTGGACCCGGCTGGTTTCGAAAAGTTGTCCGCGTGTGTTGGTGCGCGCCGCACCGTCTGTGAGCCGCCCGGATCGCACGGCGCTGCGTGGCACAATGGCGGCCTCGTTCCGTCTGTTTGCGTCTTCTGCCTCATGACTCCTCTCTCCGAACTCGCGCAAGGGCAGCAGTACCCCACTGCCGCGTTGTATGTAGTGGCCACGCCGATCGGCAATATCGCCGACGTCACGCTGCGCGCGCTGCATGTGCTCGGACTGGTGGACCGCATCGCCGCCGAAGACACCCGCAACACAGGCCAACTGCTCGCGCGCTACGGCATCTCAAAGCCGCTCGTCGCGGTCCATCAGCACAACGAGCGCGCCGCGGCGCAGCGCCTGATCGAGCATCTGCAAGCGGGCGAACGTATCGCCTACGTGTCGGATGCGGGCACGCCCGGCATCTCGGACCCGGGCGCGAAACTCGTGGACGCAGTACGCGAAGCCGGCCACCTGGTCATTCCGTTACCCGGCGCAAGCGCGCTCGCGACCGCATTGAGCGCGGCCGGCGACTGGGTCGCGACGTTCTCGTTCCTCGGCTTTCTACCGCCGAAGGCAAAGGCGCGCGCCGCGACGCTGCAAGCGCTCGCGAAGCACCCGCACGCCATGGTGTTCTACGAAGCGCCGCACCGGATCGTCGAGACGGTGCAGGCCTTGGCCGACGCGTTCGGCGGCGAGCGCAAGCTGCTGATCGCACGGGAATTAACGAAGTTACACGAAGCGCTGCATTGCGGCACCCTGGCCGAAGGGCCAGCGTGGCTCGCGGCCGATCCAAACCGGCAACGCGGTGAATTCGTGCTGGTGGTGGAAGGCGCGCAGCCGGAGGCCGCCGGCGAACACGATCACGACGCGCTGCTGGGCATCCTGCTGGAAGAATTGACGGTGAGCAGCGCGGCGAAAGTCGCGGCGGCCATCACCGGAGCGTCGCGCAACGCGCTATATACGCGCGCATTGGCGCTGAAAAAAGACGAAGAATAAAACAGACGGTAAAAGAAAAGGGCCGCGCAGTTCAACTGTGCGGCCCTTCTTGTTTCTGCCGACACGGCATGAGCATGAGCTGCCCACCGTGCCGCGTTGCAACCACGAACGCGCCGGAAACGCGCCCGCCGTCACTACCTTACTTCTCGGCGCTCGGACCCGACGCGTTCGACGCCAGCATTTCGTTACGCGCGGCGCGTGCTGCCTGCTGCGTCAAACCTTCGATCTTGACGCGCGCCGTACCGGCATGACGCATGTCCAGCGCGTTCGCGGCGGCCATCGACAGATCGATTACCCGGCCGCGCGCGTACGGGCCGCGATCGTTGATACGCACGACGACCGAGCGCGAAGTGGTCGGATTGGTCACGCGCACATAGGAACCGAGCGGCAACGTGCGATGCGCCGCGGTGAGCGCATGCATGTCGTAACGCTCGCCGTTGGCGGTGCGGCGGCCATGAAAGGCACGGCCGTACCAGGACGCGCGACCGGTCTGGCGGAAGTCCGCGGCGTCGGGGCCGTCCTCGGTGAGAGGCTTCGCATCGGCCAGCGACGGGCCTTGGGCTGCAGCGTCGGATGCCGGCGCGCTACCGAAGGCCTGCGGCCCGAAGGAGCCTGCCTGTGCATTCTTCGTGCTCAGCGGCGCACCGCTTGCCGAGATGCTGCTGGCGCCCGGAGGCGTCGCACAGCCGGCCAGCACAAAAAAAGCAAAAAGAGTCCCCAGACCACGGGATAACCGAGTTTTCATAAGACGTGTAATCACATTGTCGAGCCGCATCACGCGAAAAGTTGAGCGTGTTACCTGCGACTCCGGCGATAAGGGACGACAACGCGCCGCGCAGACGAGCGCAGTACGTCAAAGCCCGGATGCGGCTAACCAGCCGCTACCGCACGGTTAATTTTCACGTCTGGCGCAACCTGTCCCCGGCAGCCTGACCAGACCCCACATGCCGCCATCGAACGTGGCAAACACGTTCTTGCGCGCGAAACTCAGCGCACAGGAACGGCGGCGTAGGCCCCACCCAGCGTCACGGAAGTTAAGTCCGTAGCAGGCGCGCGGCGCCTGGCTGGGCAAGACGTGTGCATCGAATGCATCGATACCTGACGGCCGTCGACAACCGCGACGGCCCATACTTGAATAGCAATCTCGCGCCCATTTTTGATGGGGACGCATCGCTGCGTGGCATGCACAATTCCCTGTACATAGCGTCCATTATACCCAAAAGAAAATTTCTGGCGGGCAAGCGACTGAAAACCTTGATGAATTTTCACTGATGCTGCAAAAATGAGCAGACAAAAGCCGCCGCGCGGGGACCTCGGCGCCCTCGGCGAGCCTCGGCAAGACGCCGGTACAATCAACGTTTTCCCAGCGGCACCGTCATCCATGAAAGTCACCTTGATCCCCGTCACGCCGTTCCAGCAGAACAGCTCGCTGCTCGTTTGCGAGGCGACCGGACGCGCGGCCGTCGTCGATCCGGGCGGCGACCTCGACGTCATTCAAGGCGAGATCGCGCGCCAGAACGTGACGGTCGAAAAAGTTTTTCTGACGCACGGCCACATCGATCACTGCGCCGGCGCGAAGACGCTCGCCACGCATTACGGCGTGCCGATCGAAGGCCCGCATCCCGACGAGCGTTTCTGGCTCGACAAGCTGCCGGACCAAAGCACGCGCTTCGGTTTTCCGGCCGCCGACGCGTTCGAACCGGACCGCTGGCTGCAGAACGGCGACACGGTGCAGTTCGGCGACGAAACCCTCGAGGTTTATCACTGCCCGGGGCATACGCCGGGCCATGTGGTGTTCTTCAGCCGCGCGCATCGGCTGGCGCTGGTGGGCGACGTGCTGTTCGCCGGTTCGATCGGCCGCACGGATTTTCCGCGCGGCAATCACGCGGACCTGGTGCGTTCGATCCGCGAAAAACTCTGGCCGCTCGGCGACGACGTGACCTTCGTGCCCGGCCACGGGCCCACCTCGACGTTCGGCGCCGAGCGGCGCAGCAATCCGTACGTCGCCGACGGAGTCGAGGCATGAGCAGCGAAATCTATGTGAGCACCGACGTCGAAGCGGACGGCCCGATTCCCGGCCCGCATTCGATGCTCAGTTTCGCCTCCGCCGCGTACACGGAAGACAAGCAACTGATCGCCACTTTCTCGGCAAATCTCGAGTTGCTCGACGGCGCCAAGCCGCATCCGGTGCAGGAAGCCTGGTGGAAGACGCAGCCCGAGGCGTGGGAAGCCTGCCGCAAGGACTTGCAGCATCCCGAGGCCGCGTTGACGGCTTATGTCGACTGGGTCGAAGCCTTGCCGGGCAAGCCGGTGTTCGTGGCCATGCCGGCGGGCTTCGACTTCACCTATATGTTCTGGTACATGATGCGGTTCGTCGGCCGCTGCCCGTTTTCCTGGTCGGCGCTCGACATCAAGACGCTCGCCTTCGCGATGACCGGCCTGCCGTACCGCAAGAACATCAAGCCGCGCTTTCCGAAGCACTGGTTCGACGAGCATCCGCATACGCATGTCGCGCTGGATGACGCGATCGAACAGGGCGCGCTCTTTTGCAACATGTTGAAGGACTTGCGCGCGACCCAGGCGGCAAGTCAGGCGGCGGTACTCGCCGCGGCTAAAGATGGGGACGGCTCAGGACAAAACGCCGCTGAGGAACCGGCAAATTAGGGAATCTCCCTCGCTGAAGCCGTTTTAGATTGCGTTTCGTTTTCGCGCCCTCTACCATGCATGATACGGCGACGCAAACGGAGGCGCAGTTGACACTCGATACGTTCTCTCAAAAAATCCTGCGCCTGCTGCAGCTCGACGCACGCCGCTCAGTGCAAGAGATTTCCGACCAGGTCGGCCTGTCGAGCACGCCATGCTGGCGGCGTATCAAGGACATGGAGCAATCGGGGGTGATCCAGCGCTACACGGCGCTGCTCGATCGCGAAAAGCTCGGGCTGCACGTCTGCGCGCTCGCGCATATTCATCTCACGCGCCATACCGAGGGCGGCGTCGAACAGTTCGAGCGGGAAATCGCCACCTGCCCGGAAGTCACCGAGTGCTACAGCACGACCGGCGAGTCCGACTACATCCTCAAGATCGTCGCGCCGGACATCAAGGCGTACGACAGCTTTCTGCACGAACGTATCTTCAAGATTCCCGCCGTCGCGCAGGTGCGCACGAGCGTCGTGCTGCGCGAAATCAAGTTCGATACGCAATTGCCTCTGTAACGACGGCCGGATTCGGCGACGCGTTGAAGCTGCGGCGCTTGGGCGTGCCCGGTGACAGCGTTCATGCCGCGCCGAAATCAGGTGGTGCTATGCCGCTCCGCGGCCTTCGCGCGAGCGATGGACTCACCGTTGCCCGCCACCGTCGCCGAACCGGCCCCCTCGGCTGACGGCGCGTTCAATTCCTGCCGCATGTCGAGTTTGCGAGCGCCCAGGCGGCGCTTGAGCGCAGCCAGATCGACGCGCGCAAGCCGTTGCGCGTCGCCCGCCACCGCGCCGGGAGCCGGCGCGGGCAACACCACTTCGACGTCGAGCCCCGTGCTCAGGTAGTGAATGTTGACCGCCGCGGCTTTCACGCCGGTCGCGGCCAAGGCGGCGTCGACCTCCGCGACCACCCGCTCCCGGGTGGGCAGATCGACCGGCGGACGCGCGAGCGCATCGTTCTCCGGATCGACGTGGATCAGCGCATCGAGCACGCGGTTGTCGGTCAGCACGCGCAGGCGCGCCGACTCGGCAATGTAATGCCCTTCCGAGACCGAAATCAGCGGATCGACCAGAATATGCGCATCGACGAGCGCGAAGTCGCCCATCTTGCGGGTGCGCATTTCATGCACGTCGCGCACGCCGGGCGTGGAGAGCAACAGCGCGCGCATGCCGGCGGTGGCAGCCTCGTCGAGCGCGCGGTCCGAGAGATCTTGCAGCGCGTCCCAACCGAACATCCAGCCCATGCGCGCCACCATGAAGCCGACGATCGCCGCGGCGATCGGGTCGAGCAGGCGCACGCCGGCGAGGCTGCCGACAATGCCGATCGCCACCACCAACGACGACGCCGCATCGGAACGCGCATGCCAGGCGTTCGCGATCAACATGGCCGAACGCACGCGCTGCGCTTCGCGCAGCATGTAGCGAAACAGGCTCTCTTTGGAAATCAGCACCAGCACCGCGACCACGAGCGCGCTCGTATGAACGGCCGGGATACTTTCCAAATCGGCGAGACGCGTTCCGGCGCGCCACAACATGCCGACGCCCACCGCAATCAGCAGGCCGCCCAGAAATAACGACGCCACCGTTTCATAGCGGCTGTGCCCGTAATTGTGATCCGCGTCGGGCTTTGCACCGCTGTGCCGATTGGCGATCAGCACGACAAAATCGGAAATCAGATCGGCGAGCGAATGGATACCGTCGGCGACCAGTGCCTGCGAGTGAGCAAACACGCCGATGAAGATTTGCAGCGTCATCAACACCGTATTGAGCGCAATACTCACAAGGGTACTTTTGCGCGCAACGTGTTGTTTCTCGGCGGACTGGACTGCGGCGATGGAAGGCATCGGAGAAGCGGGTGGAAAAGTTCAATGTTTGTATTCTACCCGCCGCATCTCGTAAACGAGTGGAAGCGTCCTAAAAATATCCTTTCAAATCAGCTGCTTATCTAAACGAAAAGCATTCGTGTTCCAGTCGCATGAAGCGTATGGGACAAAGCACCGCAGCAGCCTGCCCACGCAATAAAAAAACCGCGCCCTGACTGGTACGCGGTTTTTCTCGGACAGCAACGCGCCATGAGCGCGGCTGATTGAAGCTATTCGTATGACCAATAGGTCGGCGGGATTATTTCTGAATCAGAAATTTATCGCGGTCCAGACCTGCGATCCAGCGCGGCGGCTTGCCACGGCCGGACCACGTGCTGCCACTGTCGGGGTCGCGATATTTCGGTGCGACGCCTGCGCGCGGACGACCAGCTTTAGCGCCCTTTGCCGCACGGCCGCCACCGAGTTCCGCCAGCGTAATGCCGTAGTCGGCCATTTTTTGCTTGATCTCATTCAACACTTCCGCGTATTCACGCGACTTCGCTTCTTCGATCTGCTTTTCGAGCTTCTCGCGCTGAGCGAGTAGTTCCTTGTAGGAAGACATAGATTCCCTTGTGGTTTGGATTAAATGACTGCCAGTCTTAAGCCAGCTTGCCCTTGTAAGTGATCATGCCTCGGAATTTGACGGCGAGATTAACACAAAATAGAAAGACTACAAAAGCGGGCCAGTCAAATTAATTCAGTTTCGTTTCAAAAAATTTCAGATGAACGTGGGGTTACGCACATCCTTTCGAATAGGCGGATTGAGACTTTTACAGAACTATTGGAACTGGCGTCGGTAATTATCGGATTAATTATCAAAAAGTGAAATTTAAGATAGCAATCGGGCATCAACATTTCATGGCATGAGAGCTTTAGCTGGCAATCTCGTAACATATTGTCAGACTTGTTGCGCAGTGTTATTGCGGCATGCGTGTTTTCCCCGGATCGCAATAAACCACCTAATTAGCGTGGCGCTTCATGCAATCTTCGAGCGCCGCATGCAACGTTTCGCTATTGGGTTTGGCATCGTCGAAGGCAAAGCGGCTGCGCGCCCCGTCCAGTTTCAGATCGGCGCCATATCGGTCGACGCCGAGCAGTTGCAAGCCGCCGGCGCCCTCGCAATAGCGGGTGAAGTGCCCGAGCAGCGCGCTTTCCTCATCGAAGCCGAGTGGCGGCAGCGGATCGAGTTCGGCGCCGCCGAGCCATCCCATCGCGCCGAAGCCGCCGATATAGCGCAGACGCTCGACTTGCATGGTCCAGAACGTGAAATCGCCGAGCGCGAGGTAGCGTTGCGCATCCGGGTGATAGCGCAGATAGCGCCGCACGACCTCGGGAGCCGGATCGACCGCTTCGAAGGTGCCCAGCAAGGTGACGCGCTGGCCGCTCAGCACGTCGCCGTCGGGTGCGTCGACCACGAGGAAGCCGGCGCGCGAGTCGGCGTGCAGGTTGTGCGTATGCTCGGCGAGCCGGCTGACCAGAATCGTCGGGCGATGCCGCGGGTCCGGCGCGAACGGCAGCACGGAAGGATAAGGGAAGCCTTCCGGCTCGCGGGCGTGAGTAGCGAGCGTGCCGACGGCAGCCGTATGCAGCAGATGCAGCGGAGCGTGAGCGGGAATGTTCAAGTGCGCGTTCCTCGATAGATAGCGGGCGGGTAACGGAAGGAGAAAAAACCGGCAAACGACAAGCCGATGCCGCCCCTGCCTGGCGTCTGTCACGTATGGCTCAAACAATCGTAGGCGTTCAAGTACCGGCTTCCAAGCCTCTTGAAAGCACCTCGCAAGCATAAGCCGGCCCGCTTCGTTAGAATCGGAAATTCGCTGCAACGCGATTTCCTCGCGTCATCCGTCCACGAGATTTCAGTGTCCGACCGCTCTTCCGAACTCGCCGCCCTCCCCGCCGCTCACCGCGACCTCTCCGACACGGCCAGGCAGCGCGCCCGCCTCGCCACGATGGCCGTGTTCTTCATCGCGGGGATGATGTACGCGTCGTGGGGCGTCCATGTCCCGACGGTGCGCGACCGCTTCCATCTGAATGCGGCAATGCTCTCGTTCGCGCTGCTGGCGGTGGCGGGCGGCTCGATCGGCGCCATGGCGGCGAATGCTTCGTGGATCGCGCGAGTCGGCACGCGCCGCGCCTGTCTCACCGGCGGCCTCGTGATGGCGGCGTGCGCGGCGCTGATCCTGGTCGTGCCGGCTTACTGGCTGCTGCTGGTCGTGCTGGCGATCTTCGGCGCGGGCATGGCCACGCTCGACGTCGCGATGAACGCCGAAGCCAGCGCCGTCGAAAAGGCGCTCGGCAAGCCGATCATGTCGTCGCTGCATGGCATGTTCAGCGTCGGCGGGATGTTCGGGGCTGCGGCCGGCGGCGCGTTGCTGTCGCGCGGCATGGCGCCGCCGGCGCATCTCGCGCTGGCGGCGGCGGTCAGCGCGCTGGTCCTGATCGCCGCCTGCCCCGCCGTGCTGCCGCACGTGCCGCACGCCGAGCATCCCGACTCCGCCACGCCGCGCGCCAACCGCTGGCGCTCGCCGGCCTTGTGGGCGCTCGGTGTGATGGCGCTGGTCGCGCTGATCGCGGAAGGCGCGATGTACGACTGGGCCACGGTCTACATGCGCGACGTCGTGCTGAGCACGCCCGCGCTCGCGAGTGCTGCGTACGCGGCGTTCTCGGGCGGCATGGCGGCGGCGCGTTTTGCCGGCGACGCGGTGCGCGCCCGCTTCGGCGCGCCGCAACTGGTGATGGCGAGCGCAACGCTCGCCGGCGCCGGAATGGTCGGCGCGCTGCTGCTGCCCAATCCGGTCGCGGCGCTCGTCGGCTTCACGCTGATGGGTCTCGGCCTCGCGAACATGATGCCCGTGCTGTTCGCGGCGGCGGCGAGCGTCAAGGGCATTCACGCGGCGGAAGGCCTCGCGCACGTCGCGGGGCTGGCGTATTTCGGGCTGCTGCTTGGGCCGGTGATCATCGGCGCGGTGACACAGGCGACCAGTTTGCCGATCGGCTTGTCGGTGGTGGCCGTGTGTTGCGCATTGATCGCGATTGCCGGACCGAAGGTGCTGCGGCGTTTGAAGATCTGACGCACGAGCGCGCGGCGCGCATACGATCAAGCGTGCATTACGCTGATCTTATCCATTCACGCTTACGCAAACGATTGCGCAAGCGCGGCGCCGCCGACCCTAGATGCACATATCGATTGCCCAACAAAAGAAAAGGCACGCGAGCCCTGCGGCGCGCGTGCCTTTTTACTGCTTGATCGAAGACAGACAAACGCTGTCTTCAGTCATGCAGTCTTACATCTTCACCACGTCGAGCAGCGTCTTCTTGCCCGACTTGTAGTTGTACAGCGAGATCACGCCGTGCTGAAGGTCGCCCTTCGAGTCGAACGTGGTTTCGCCGATCACACCCTTGTAGTCCGTGCTCGGCATCGCTGCCAGGATCTTCGCCGGATCGGTCGAGTTCGAACGCTTCATAGCGTCGACGACGATGTACACCGCGTCATACGTGAACGGAGCGTAAATCTGGATCGGCTGACCGAAACGCTTCTGATACTTGGCGAGGAACGCCGGGCCGCCGGCCATCTTCTCGAGCGCCATACCGGCTTCCGAGCAGACGATGTTGTCGGTGGCGTCGCCGGCCAGGTCCGACAGCTTGTCGGTACACACGCCGTCGCCTGCCAGCACCTTCGCGCGCAGGCCGAGCTGCTTGGCCTGCTTGGCGAACGGGCCGCCGGTGGCGTCCATGCCGCCGTACATGATCGCGTCCGGGTTTTCACCCTTGATCTTCGTCAGAATCGCGCGGAAGTCCACAGCCTTGTCGTTCGTCGCGTCGTGCGACATCACGTTCAGGCCCAGCGACTTGGCGGTCTTTTCGAATTCGTTCGCGAGACCCTGGCCGTAAGCGGTCGAGTCGTCGACAATCGCGACGCTCTTCACTTTCAGGCCCTTGGCTGCGTAGTTAGCCAGCGCCGGACCTTGTTGCGCGTCGGTTGCCACGACGCGGTACGTCGTCTTGAAACCTTGTTGCGTGTAGGCCGGATTGGTTGCCGACGGCGAGATCTGCACGATGCCCGCATCGCTATAGATCTTCGAAGCCGGAATCGACGTGCCCGAGTTCAAGTGGCCGACCACTGCGACGACCTTGTCGTCGACCAGCTTCTGCGCGACTTGCGTAGCCGTGCGCGGGTCGGCTGCATCGTCTTGCGGATCGAGTTGCAGCGTGACCTTCTGGCCGCCGATCGTCAGGCCCTTGGCGTTGATTTCTTCAACTGCCAGGCGCGCGCCGTTTTCGTTGTCTTTCCCCAGGTGAGCGATACCGCCAGTGAGCGGCGCAACGTGACCGATCTTGACGACCGTGTCGGCTGCAGCCGTTGTTGCCAACGTTGCGAACAGCATCGCCGCAGCGCTGATGGGCAACAGCTTTTGAATCTTGATGTTCATGTAAGTCTCCAGTTTCGGTCCCAAAAACAACGTAATCGCCCTGTGCCCCCGCTTCCCCAACACGTGTCGCTCAATCTCGTGGACGACCACGCCGGTTGCATCGTTCATGCACTTGGCCAGCACGTTTGCCGGACTGTTTGTGGCAGGCGGCAAGCCGTACTTGCGCGCAAGTGTAGGCCATCAAATTAATTTGTGGGGCTTTTTTGAGGAAGTGGGATGAACACTAATAGCGTTTATCCAATAGCGTCCGATTCCGACTGCGGACACTGACTGGAAAGCACCGACCCATGCGGGTTTCCGCTATGTGAGGCGTTCGTCTAACGGCGCGGCCCGAAGCTTTTAGCGTGCTAAACCGTTAATCGTTCGAATAGGCTTTTTGCCTAAAAAAAACAGGCTTTTTGCGGGTAGGCGCGAGACGGGTGCGAACGCGCCTGAACCGCGCCGAATCAATGCTTGAGCGCGGCGATCCGCGCCGCCCGCGGAAAGATGAATTATCGGACATGTTCATTCGCCGCACGGGATTCTCGCCGAACCGCGCGCCTCGTCGGCCCGCCTTTCCAGCGCGCATCGGGCCTCCCTGCAAGGCGTTTCTTTTGGTGGCAAACTGACCGCCCGCTTCAGGCATTCAAGCCTTGGCTTCATTCAGACCGACCTCGCGCAGCGGCGCATGGGTATATGGAGAGCAACATGAGCACGACTTCCCGATGGATCGACATCCCCGCCGGCAACGACAGCTTCGGCGGCTACCTCGCGCTGCCCAAGGGCGGCAAGGGACCGGCCGTCATCATCATTCAGGAAATCTTCGGCGTGAACAGCCATATCCGCTCGGTCGCCGATCAGTACGCGCAAGACGGCTACGTCGCGCTCGCGCCGGACGTGTTCTGGCGCGTGCAGCCGCGCGTCGAGTTGACCTATGACGGCGCGGATCGCGAGAAGGGCATAGAACTGCTGCAGAAGACCAACGTCGATCAAGCCGTCGCCGATATCGGCGCGGCCGCCGCGGCGCTGCGCGCGATGCCGGAGGTGACCGGCAAGGTTGCGGCAATCGGCTACTGCTTCGGCGGCCGGCTCGCCTATCTGGCGGCGGCGCAAGGCACGCTCGACGGCGCGGTCGCCTATTACGGCGGCGGCATCCAGAATCAGCTCGAGGAAGCCGCGAAGATCAAGGTGCCGATGCAATTCCACTACGGCGAACTCGATGCGCATATTCCGGTGTCGGCAGTCGGCCAGGTTCAGGAGCGCTTCGCCGGCCGCACCGATGCCGAGTTCCACATCTATCCGAACGCCGATCACGGCTTCAACTGCTCGGACCGCGCGTCGTATAACCAGCGCGCCTCGGCGCTCGCGCACGGCCGCACGCTGACCTTCCTCGGTGAACGCCTGTAACTCGCGCTTTTAGATCACACCTGCAACTCAGGTACTCTCCCAAAAGGCGGCGCGCGCCGCCTTCTTCGACGCATGGCGATGAACCCTGGCCACGGAATCTCCGGCTGAGCAGTTCCTCGCGCGCAGGCAACCGGCAGATCCAACACTCGACTCGCGAGGGCTCATCCGTCGTGCAATCAGACTATCTCGCCCATGACGCCATCGGCCTCGCCGAGCTCGTGCGGACCCACGAAGCCAGCGCTCGCGAGTTGCTGGACATCGCGATTTCGCGCACGGAGGCCGTCAATCCCGCGATCAACGCGATTGTGCTGAAGGACTACGACGCCGCGCGTGAACGCGCCTCGCGCGACGACGCGAACCGGGCGAACGGCGCGGAGCGTGAGGACGTTGGCCGCGCGCGCAGAGCGCTCGCAGGCGTGCCGTTTCTGATCAAGGATCTCGGCGCGCCGGTCGCCGGGCTGCGCATGTCGATGGGCAGCCGCCACTATCGTCACTTCATTCCCACTCAGGACGCGCCGGTGGTCGCGCTCGCGAAAGCAGCCGGCCTGAACATCTTCGCCAAGACCAGCACGTCCGAGCTCGGCCAGATGCCTTATACGGAGCCCGAACTGTTCGGCGCTTGCCGCAATCCGTGGAACCTCGACCATACGCCGGGCGGCTCGAGCGGCGGCGCGGCAGCGGCGGTCGCCGCGGGCATCGTGCCGCTCGCGCACGCGTCGGACGGCGGCGGTTCGATCCGCATTCCCGCGTCATGCTGCGGACTGTTCGGTCTCAAACCGTCTCGCGGACGCGTGCCGCGCGCCACACCGGCCGCCGCAGCCGGCGAACTCGGCGTCGATCATGCGATATCGCGCAGCGTGCGCGACAGTGCGTTGCTGCTCGATCTGCTGGCGGGCAATGCGGACAGACCGCCCGGCGCGCCAGGCACGTTTCTCGGCGCGAGCCGCGAACCATGCAAGCCGTTGAATATCGCCTACGTCACCGAACCGATGCTTGCGCCTTCGCTGTCCGCCGATTCACGCGCCGCGCTCGAAGACGCCGCGCAACTCGCGCGCTCGCTCGGCCACAACATCGAGCCGGTTTCGCTCGGCATCGATTTCGCGGCTGTCCGTCATGCGTTTCTGACGCTCTGGTCGGTGACCGCCGAAGAGCTTGTGCTGAACGCCGACCGCATCACCGGCCGCAAGCCGCTGCGCGAGGAATTCGAAATCTCCACGTGGGCGATGGCGCACGTGGGCCGCAAACTCGGCGAGCGCGGCTTGCCTGCCGCGCTCGAGGAACAACGCCGCATCACCGAACGCCTCACCGATCTGCTGCACCGCTACGACGTGATCCTGTGCGCAACGCTCGCGGCGGCGCCGATCAAGATCGGCGAGATGCAGCCCACGTCCGCGGAACGCATGCAGATGCGCGCCGTCACCGCGATGCCGCTCGAACCGCTGATGAAGAAGCTGCTGAGCGAAGCGTCGAACAAGGCATTCGCGTGGGCGGGATGCACGGAACTGTTCAATCTGAGCGGGCAGCCGGCGATGTCGGTGCCGCTTTACTGGAACGCACGCGGACTGCCGGTCGGTGTGCAATTCGCCGCGCGTGACGGCGGCGAGGCGACACTGCTGCGGCTCGCCGTGCAACTCGAAGCGGCGCGGCCGTGGTTCGACAAGCGGCCGCCCCTGATGCCGGCACGTAGCTAGATGAAGGAGCTGAAGGAGCGCCCGCTCATCGACTCGACGACGCTGAAGCCGGTTTGCGCTGCGCGTCGAGATCCGCGTGGCGCTTGCCGGGAATGCAGGCCACCGCGACGATCGAGAGCGCCAGTCCGGTCATCACGTAATAAGTTGGCGCCAGCGGCGAACCGGTGGTCTTGATGAGCCACGTCACGATGAAAGGCCCGAAGCCGCCGAACATCACCACTGCGACGTTGTAGGCGAGCGAGAGACCGATCGAGCGCACGTTCGCCGGGAACAGTTCGGCGATCAGCGCGCCGAACGGCCCGTAATAGCCGGACAGCGTGATCGACAGGAGCGCCTGCACGAGAATCAGTTTCGACACGCTCGGATCAGCCGCGAGCCACGCGAACAGCGGATAGATGATCACGAGCGTGATCACCAGCGACCACAGCGACAGTCCCTTGCGTCCGATCTTGTCGGACCATGCGCCGGTGAGCGGCGAGAGCACGGTCAGCAGCAGATTGCCGACGATCACCGCATAAAAGGATTGCGCGTAAGGCAGCTTCAGTTGCTTGACCGCGAAGGTCGGCAGATAGCTGATCAGCACGTAGATCGTCACGGTGAGCGCGATCACCGCGCCGAGTCCGCACAGCACGTCGCGGCTATGGCTCCTGAACAGTTCGCCGAGCGTCGCGCGCCGCGCGGTTTTTTGCGCGAGCAGAAAGACTTCGGAATCGGCGAGATGCCGGCGGATGTAAAAGCCGATCGGCCCGATGATCAAACCCAGAATGAACGGCACGCGCCAGCCCCAGGACTTCAACGCCTCGGGCGACAGGCCGCGCGTGATCAGCGCGCCCACCAGGGCGCCGAGCAGGAGCGCCGCCGCCTGGCTCGACATCTGCCAACTGCCGTAGAAGCCGCGCTTGGAGAACGGCGCCGCCTCGATCAGCAAGGCCGTCGAACTGCCGAACTCGCCGCCGGCGGAAAAGCCTTGCAGCAAACGCCCGAGCACGATCATCAAAGGCGCGCCGATACCGATCGCCGAATACGGCGGCGCGATCGCCAGCAGCAGAATGCCGAGCGTCATCAACGCGATGACGAGCGACAACGCCGCCTTGCGTCCCGCGCGATCCGCATAGAGTCCGAGTACGATGCCGCCGACCGGCCGCATCACGAAAGCGACGCCGAAGGTCGCGGTGGTCAGGAGTAGCGACGAATAATCATTGCCTGCGGGGAAGAACAATTGCGCGATCACCACCGTCAGGAAACCGAACACGGTGAAGTCATACCACTCGAGCGCATTGCCGATCACAGCCGCGACGACGGCACGTGTATGGAGGCTCCTTGACGCTGGTGCCATTCGAATCTCCAGCTTGCGAAAAGTGTCTCGTGGTACGTCGTATCAGCATATAGGCGCGTGAGTACGCGCCAGAAAAACCGACGCTGCCCGCAGCGGTCGCCATGGAGTGTAAAGAGGGCGCAAGCTGTTTTCAAGCAGCAAAAAGGCGTCTGTCGCACAGGGCGGCAGACGCCTCGGTCATCAGCGCTGAATCTCGCGCCGCCATGTTGCGGCGCATTTACCGCGACACTGATTGTGCGCGCGGCAAAAGCGGCATCAAGCCTTCTTGTTATATGCGCTGCACCAACCCTTGGCCGCGACCTGCTTGCCCGCGAACATCGGGCAGCCGGCGTACGCGTCGGTGGGCTTGCCTTGATAGAAACTGCAGTTGCCGCAGTCCTGGCCCGGTGTGTACTTTGCAAACTTGGCCTTGTCGACCTTGCTCGCATCCTCCTTGTAGCCGAGCGCCTGCGCGGTCGGATCGCTTTCGGCGACCTTCGGCGCATCCGCGAAAGCCTGGCGCGACAGCGCGAAGCTGGACGCCACGCCGATGCTCGTGATCAAAAACGTACGACGGGAAGATTTCATGGGGACTTACTCCGTTTATATGAACTGATCGCCGTTCTGATGACAGCGGTCCCCAAGGATAGCAATGAAGCCGTCGCGCGTGACGACTCAAATGATAGAGATAACCGAATCGGTACTACGCCGCGCTCGAATCGCGAGCGTGCGATGCGGTTTGGTCCGCGCAAAGCGGGACCTCGAAGCGAAGCCGGTCACGCCCGCCCGCTCAGTTCGCAGACGCGCCGCGCGATCGCAAGCGACGCCGTCAAACCTGGTGATTCGATCCCGAACAGATTGACGAGCCCGCGCACGCCATGTGCGGCCGGACCTTGAATCACGAAGTCGGCAGCGGGTTCGCCAGGACCCGAAAGCTTCGGACGAATCCCCGCATAAGCGGGCTGCAACGCACCGTCCGGAAGCGCGGGCCAGTACGCACGGATCGCCGCGTAAAAGGACTCGGCGCGACGTGGATCGACGTCGTAATTGATCGCGTCGACCCATTCGACGTCGGGACCGAAACGCGCCTGCCCGCCGAGATCGATCGTCAGATGCACACCGAGGCCGGCCTCGTTCGGCATCGGATAGATGAGGCGGCTGAACGGCGCGCGCCCCGAGATGCTGAAGTAGTTGCCGCGCGCGAGATAGAGCGGCGGCACGTGGCGCGCATCGAGTCCGCGAATCTTGCGGGCCAGCGCGTTCGCGTGCAGACCGGCACTGTTGATCACGCACGCGGCGCTGATCGTGGTCGGCGCGTTGCCGCCCACCTTGATCACGAAGCGGCCGTTGCTTGCCTCGATCGCTTCGACCGGCGCATGAAACGCGCACACCGCGCCGTCGCGTTCGGCGTCGCCCTGAATCGCCAGCATCAACTGGTGACTATCGACGATACCCGTCTGCGGCGAGAACACGGCCTCGACACATTCGAGCGCCGGTTCGAGCGCTTGCGCCTGGTCGCCGCTGATCCGCATCAGGTCGAGCACGCCGTTGTCGCGCCCCTTCGCCATGATGCTTTCGAGCTGCGGAATCTGATTGCGCGAGGTGGCGACGAGCAGCTTGCCGCAGCGTGAATGCGGGACGTTGCGCTCGGCGCAGTAGTCGTAAAGCAACTCGCGGCCGCGCACGCAGAGCCCGGCCTTGAGCGAACCGCGCGGATAGTAGATGCCCGCGTGAATCACCTCGCTGTTGCGCGAGCTGGTGCCCACGCCGATCGCTTCGGCCGCTTCCAGCACGATCACCTCATGTCCGCGCGCCGCCAGTGCACGCGCCACCGCCAGGCCGATCACGCCGGCGCCGATCACTACACATTCGATTTGGTCCATGTCCCTTGACGCGGCTGACTTCACCGCGCGCTGCCTCGTTCACCCGATACACATGAGGACAGGATGCGGCTATCGAGTGCCGCACACCGCTCGTTGTCGAACGCATCTGCCCTTTCGCAACCGCTACGCAAATTGTACGACGCCGCACAGACAGAAATGCCCGCAGTCGTGAACGGCTGCGGGCACTCGGTCTTTGAGCAGGTTTCAAACTCTTAAGCGTATCGGCTGGACAGATTCAGTGTACGCCGTCGAACGACATGGCGCTCGCCTCTCCGTGCAATCGCTGGGGATTCGCTGTGCGGCTCGGCCCGATGGCGGCTTCCGGACGCCTGGACCGCTTGAAAACGGCCTGGCATCTCAGAATTAGCAACAATTGCTTCGACATTCACTTTATTTCGTATGGGGAATGGCCGGTTTTGGGCCGTAAAAAAAGCCGTCCGAAGGCGTTTTATGCAAAAACAGCGCAAAAATGGTCAAAAACCGATCGGTTTCCGCCGATTTCCATAGTCCAGGCGGATATCGCCAGCTTCGATGCGGTCGCGCCCGTCGATGCGCGCCGCGCCGAATCCGTTCAATATCGCGCGACGCATGGCCCGCGGCGATGCCTGCTTCAGCGCGTCGAGCGCCGCCTCGCCGAGCGCCTCGGGAAAGCGCAGACCCCAGTTGTGTGTCAGGCGGATCTCGTCGTAGATCGACTGCGCAATGCGGCGCGCGCCGTCGTGATCCGGCGGCGGAATCTCGTACACGTTCATCCGGTTGAGGATCGGCTCGGGAATCGAGCGCTCGTCGTTGGCCGTCGCAATCCAGATCACGTGACCCGCGTTGATCGGAATCTCGGCGAATTCGTCGATGAAAGTCTGCGCGGTGTCGTGTTCGAGCAGCGCGTACAGCGCGCCGAGCGGGTCGTATTGCGAATCGCCGGAGGCCTTGTCGATTTCGTCGACGGTAATCACCGGGTTCGCATAGCTGCCGTTCACGAGCGCATCGAATACCTTGCCCGGCTTCGCGTTTTTCCATTGCGAGGAAGCGCCCGAGAGAATCCAACCCGCCGTCAACGAACTCATCGCCACGTATTGATAAGCGGTGCCGAGCAGGCGCGCCAACTGCTTGGCAAAGTGCGTCTTGCCGATGCCGGGGTCGCCGAGCAGCAGGATCGGCATCAGTTCGAGCCGGTCGTCGGTTTCAAGACAGAGGGCGACCTGCTTGCGGATGTCGTCGAGGGGCGCGGAAAAGTTGGGCAGCGCGTCGATCAGATCGTCGATCGACGGCATCCGGTTCGGCTTCACGCAAAACCGCAGATTGCCGGTTTTCAGCATCTTTTCATACGTGGCGCGCAGCGCCTCATTCGCGCCTTCGCCAAGATCGTTCAGCGCGGTCTCGACCTGATCGAGGTCGTACACCCGGCTGAAAGACGCCACGGCGATTTCCTGTTTGACCATTGCTGTTGTCATCGCTCACCCCGTCTGGCTGTTCTTGCTGCGGCGGCGCCTCGGGGGCGCCGTTTCAAGTCCAGTGTAACGAGGACAGATTCGTGTGCAAGCCAGCAGTCGTGCGGCACTGCTGCTAACAACGGCTTGTTTTAACGGATTCACCGCCCCATCTGAAATGCAGTATTGCTGAACCCGGCCCCGTTACACGGGTCAGAAAAGCGTTCCGCCCATCAGGCGTAAGATGGCCGTCTGACTACGCTGCCGGACGCAGTGACCGGAGATTTCTTCTATGTGGAAAAACAGTATCGTGGCCGTGCTGCTCGGCACCTCGCTGCTTGCGAACGCGCAGCAACGGCCGGTGCAGCAAGTTGTGCAATGGCAATTGCAGGTGATGCGCGACGGCCAGCAAATCGACGCGTTCGAGGGCACCACCACGGTCGGCCAGGCACGCACGGATACGCATCACAAGATGGTGCAGCATAACGTCGGATGTAAAGACCAGCCCGCCGGCAGCATCGATCTCGCGCGCACGCTGACGGTTTCGCCGCTGCAGGCGGATACCAACGAGGTGACGATGTCGATCGAAGCGCAGGAAACGTTTGAGGAAAACGCCGCGCGGCAAACCGACACCGGCTGCAAGCTGCCGCCGCAGCCACGCCAGGTGAGCGCGACCCATCCGGGCCTGAAGGTGGCGGCCGGCCAGTGGGCGACCTGGACGATCGTCGACAAGGACCCGAACCTGGTCTACCGCGTGCGTGCGGGACTGGAGAGCAGCGCGAACTGAAGCGAACAACTGAGCCGAATAACCGAAGCCCCAAACAGAACACGTGGACAACGCGGCATGCGAAACCCAGAAGAATTGATCCGCGAGAGCATTGCGCCCAAGGATTTCGTTGCGGTGAGCTGGAACCTGCATAAAGGCCGCACACCGCTTGGCTTTCAAGCGTGGCAAGCGATGCAGCGCTGGGTTCAGTCGACCCACGCCGACGCGTATTTTTTGCAGGAAGCCATGGCGCGGCGTATGCCGATGCCGGTATTGGCGAGCAGTTTCGGCGCGCCGGTCGCCGATCCGTTGAGCGACATCTGGCACTGCCAGGCCACCGAGATCGCGCGTGCGCTGGAACTCGAAATCGCGCTTGGACCGAACGTGTTCAAGCCGTCGTGGCGGCATGGCAATGCGATCCTGTCGCCGCATCCGCTCGATCTCGGCGGACATTGGGACATCTCCGCGCATCGCTTCGAGAAACGCGGTTTGCTCGTGGCGCGCGCGACCTTCGGCGGTCATTCGGTCACGCTGCTGTGCGCGCACCTCGCGCTCACCCGCTCGGCGCGCTTGCGTCAGATGAACTGGATCGCGCACTGGATCGCGAAGGAGGCGCCGGAAGGCCCGTTGGTTCTGGCGGGCGATTTCAACGACTGGCGCAACGACTCGGTGCCGCTCTTCGGCGAACACGGTATGCAGGAAGTGGCGACGCTGCTCGGCGAATCGGGCCGCACCTTCCCCGCGTTCTCGCCGGCGCTCGCGCTCGACAAGATGTTCGTACGCGGCATGAAGCCGATCGAATGGATCCAGCCGACGCAGGAAACCGCGTGGCTTTCGGATCACTTGCCGTATATGGCTCGCTTGCGGGTTGAATGAACTCCGCTCGCTAGCCTTTTAGCGGCGTCCACGTCAGCGTCGCGGCGATCGCCTCGCCCGGCTGCAACACGCAGCCGCCCACATGCTCCCGCATGCCGACCGCGTTGAAGCAATCGGTGGTGTTCGTCACCGGCTCCACGCAAAGTTGCGCGTCGTTGGCCGGCGCGAATATCACCATGTGATCGAACGGCGCGTCGGCGGTCATCGTCAGTTGACGGTGCTCGTCGGGCCACGCGATTGTCGCCTCGCGTGCCCAGTTCGCGAAGTTGTTGTCGAGATCGAACGCGTCTGGCGACATGCCCTCACGCAATGCGTCGATCACGGGGTGCGGGCCGAGGTGGGTCGGCAACACGTCGGCGCCGGCATGCCACATCGCTTGCACGTCCGCGTACACACGCGTTTGCGCGGTGCGCGGATAGTACGGGTGATGGCCCATGCCGAACGGCATCGGCCGGTCGGCAAGATTTTGCGCCGACAGCGTAATGCGCAGCGCGCCGCCGCTCAACTCGATGCGTTGCTCCGCGCGATAGCGGAACGGCCAGTCGCCGGGTGTCCGCGAATCCGGTTCATGTTCGAAGTGCAGTTCCACCGAGCTTGCCGTGCGTGCCGCAACCTGCCATGGATGCCGCCACGCATTGCCGTGCAGCGCGTGGGCGAAGCGGACGTCGTTGCCGCCGAGGTCGATCGTGCCGCCGCCGAATTCGAAGCGCGCGTCGCGGATCCGGTTGCAGTAGGGAAAGAGCGGAAAGCTCGCCATGCGCAGCGGATCGCGCTCATCAAATGCCGCTTGCGTGGCCGGCCGCAGCCAATGCACCGGACCTTCGGACGTCATTTCGTAGAAAGCCGCCAGCGCGCCGCCCACTTCGGGCGCGATCACGACGCGCATCGCGCCTGCCGCGAGCGTGACGAGCGTGGGCGCGATCGCGGGATCGTCGAGCCACGTGAGCTCGCCGGCGGCCGTCAAACTCGGATTCGGGGAGACGTCACGCATGATTAGAAAAGGCGGAGCTCTATCGGATAGCGGCAATGAACATGAATCGGTGCCTCCAGGGACAGGCCGCGCCCAGCGCGCGGCCGGCGAACCATCAGGTCCGCGCGACCGAGAATCGCACGCCATGGCGTATCGGTCAATATTATTAGTAATAAATCAGCCAAAACCAGGCGGCTGGCCCTCTTACCAAACCTCCCACCCAATGACGGGTTAGCGCGCGTTGCCGCGCGCATATTATTAGTGGTACCGTCATCAGCACAATGCCACGGCATGCCCTTGCTTTCGCGCCGCCGCAGCGCGGCCCGCTCAATGAAAAAATCGACTCAACGCCGTCCGACCATGACCGACATCGCCAAGCTCACCGGCGTGTCGCAATCCACTGTCTCGCTGGTGCTGAACAACGCGACCGGTGCGAAATTTTCGGAGACCACCCGCGACAAGGTGCTGAAGGCCGCGCACGACCTCGGCTACCGGCTTTCGCTACGCGCGCCGATGTCGGCTTCGACCGACGAGCGCAATCTGATCGTTTATCTGGCCGACGAGATTTCGACCAGCCCGCACCCGGTGGTCAATGTCGACGGCGCGCGCGACGCGGCTTATGCGAGCGGCAAGATGCTGGCGGTCTACTCGACGCACGGCAACGCCGACATCGAGAAACAGGTGCTGGACACGACGCTCTCCAACCCCCACGTGTTCGGCGTGATCTACGCGACCGTCTATACGCGCAAGGTAACGCCGCCGGCCGCGCTCTCGCAGGTGCCGACCGTTCTGCTGAATTGCTATACGGGCGAAGGCGGGTTTTCGTCGGTGGTGCCCGCCGAAGTCGCGGGCGGCCATCTGGCGACCGAGTATCTGCTGCAGGCCGGGCATCGGCGGATCGGCTACATCAACGGCGAACCATGGCAGGACGCCTCGAAGGACCGTCTGAAGGGATACCGCACCGCGCTCGCCACCGCCGACCTGCCCTACACGCCGGAACTGGTGCGCGACGGCGACTGGAGCTCGGGCGTCGGCTTCGAAATGACGCTCTCGCTGATGCGCGACCCGCATCCGCCGAGCGCGATCTTCTGCGCCAACGACCTGACCGCGCTCGGCGCGATCGAAGCATTGAAGCAACTCGGCCTGCGCGTGCCCGAAGACGTATCGGTGCTCGGCTACGACGACCAGGAAATTGCCCGCCACACACATCCGCCGCTTTCCACCGTCGTTCTGCCGAACTATGAACTGGGGCGCTGGGCTGTCGAAACGCTTCTGCAGGAGGAACACAACCGCGCCGCCGGCGCACCGGTGCGGCACCGCATGGTGAAGCTCGACGGTCCCCTTGTCGAACGCGGTTCGGTGAGGGTAATTACCGAGGCAAAAAACGCGGCAACTAATATTATTAGTGATTGACCGATAATAATTCCGGGTGAAATAATCGGCACGACCGGCTAGAGCTGAAAAACATCGGCCGGTCGGAGAAACACTAAAAGCAAATACACCTACCTCACCAGGTACTGGAGGAAGACAATGGCGTCGCTCAACACGCAGTCGCGCGCACGCGCGCGCAGGCAGCAGATTCGTCCGCTGGCGGGTTCGCTGCTGGCTCTGGCAATCGGTTTCGGCGTCGCCACGGCGCACGCCGACGACGCGCTGCCGAAGCTGCCCACCAAGACTCCGCTCAAGGTCGGCTTCGCGCAGACGGAAAGCAACAATCCGTGGCGTCTCGCGGAAACGAAGAGCTTCAAGGAGATCGCCGCGAAATGCGGCTGGCAGATCGTCATGACCGACGCCAACGGCTCCAACTCCAAACAGGTCTCCGATATTCAAAGCATGATCGCGCAGCACGTCGATCTGCTGGTGTTCCCGCCGCGCGAGGAAAAGCCGCTCGCGCCCGTCGTGCTGCAAGCCAAAAAGGCCGGCATTCCGGTGATCCTGGTCGACCGCAACGTCGATCAATCCGTGGCCGTGGCGGGCCGTGACTACGTCACCTTCATCGGCTCGGACTTCATCGATCAGGGCCATCGCGCGGCCGACTGGCTCGTCAAGGCGACCGGCGGCAAGGCGAAGATCATCGAACTCGAAGGCACCACCGGCGCGTCCGCGGCGAACGATCGCAAGAAGGGCTTCGACGAAATCATCGCGAAGAATCCGGGCATGACGATCATCGCGTCGCAAAGCGGCGACTTCGCGCGCGACAAGGGCCGTCAGGTGATGGAAACACTGTTGCAGGCGCATCCGGACGTGACCGCCGTCTACGCGCACAACGACGAAATGGCGCTGGGCGCGATCGCCGCGATCAAGGCCGCCGGCAAGCAGCCGGGCAAGGACATCCAGATCGTCACGATCGACGGCACCAAGGGCGGCATGGACGCAATCGCCGCCGGCGAACTCGGCGCGAGCGTGCAGTCGAGCCCGTTCTTCGGCCCGCTCGCCTGCGACGTCGCACAACGCTATGCGAAGGGCGAAAAGATCCCGACGTGGGTCAAGGTGTCGGACCGCTTCTACGACAAGAGCAACGTGCAGCAGAGCATGCAGTACGGCTATTGACCCGAAACCGTTGCCGTATGCGCATGAGGGCAGTGCCGCAGCGGAGCGTCCACGCATTCCGTTGCGGCGGAAGGACGTCCCCGCCTCCGAAAAAAGTCTCCTCGGGGGCGGGTGACGGGAAGGGTTCGAAGCGACGCGCCCGTGGCGGCACGGACCGTCGCTTCTCTTTTATGCGGCGTAACATGGTTCGGCGACGCCGCCGCATGAAACCCGCACGCGCCCGCCAACTCGCCCATGCAGCAACCGCAGCATATGCATCAGGAGGACACCCGTGACGGAATCCGGCACGCAGACGCCACACGCTCCCCTCAACCGTTCGCCGCTGCTCGAGATGCAGGACATCGGCATCAGCTTCGGCGGCGTGCCCGCGTTGCGCGGCGCCAATCTGAGCGTCGCCGCGGGCGAAGTGCATGCACTGATCGGCCAGAACGGCGCCGGCAAATCGACCATGATCAAGATCCTGACCGGCGCCTATCGGCGCGCTTCGGGCAGCGTGCGTTTCGAAGGCCGCGACGTCGATTTCCGCACGCCCAAGCAGGCGCGCGAAGCCGGCATCAGCACGATCTATCAGGAGATCAATCTGGTGCCGTTCCGCTCGGTGGCGGAAAACATTTTTCTCGGCCGCGAACCGCGCCGCTTCGGTCTGATCGACTGGCGCACGGTGCAGCGGCGCGCCGCCGCCTTGCTCGAATCGTTCGGGCTGCAGATCGATGTGAAGAAACCCGTTGGCCGCTATTCGACCGCGATCCAGCAGATGGTGGCGCTGGCGCGTGCGGTGTCGTCGGACGCGAAGATGGTGATCATGGACGAGTCCACCTCGTCGCTCGACGAACGCGAAGTGGAGCTGCTTTTCACCGTGGTGCGCAAACTGCGTGACGACGGCCGCGCTGTGATTTTCGTGTCGCACCGGCTCGACGAGCTGTACGCGCTGTGCGACCGCGTCACCGTCATGCGCGACGGCCAGACGGTCGCGCAAAGCGCGATGGCGGAGATGGACAAGCTGCAACTCGTCACCACGATGCTCGGCCGCACGCTCGCCGCCGTCGTGCAGGACGACACCGCCGCACGCGAAGCGAACCTCGCGCGGCGCGGCAAAGAGGCGATCGCCGTCGCGCATCTGAGCGCGCATCCGAAAGTGAGCGACGTTTCGCTCGACGTGCATGCAGGCGAAGCGGTGGGCCTCGCGGGCCTGCTCGGCTCGGGCCGTACCGAAACCATGCGGCTGATGTTCGGCGCCGATCCTCTCGAACAAGGCTCGTTGTCGATCGGCGGCAAGCCGGTGACGTTGAAGTCGCCGCAGGACGCGATCGCGCGCGGCCTCGCGTACCTCACCGAAGACCGCAAGGCCGAAGGCATCGTCCCTGAACTGTCGGTGCGCGACAACCTCACGCTCGTCTGCCTGCGCACACTGGCGAAGCACGGCGTGGTCGACGTGAAAAAGCAGCAGGCGATCGTCGAGCGATTCATTGCGTCGCTCGGCATCAAGCTGCGGTCGGCCGATCAGCCGATCCGTGAATTGTCCGGCGGCAATCAGCAGAAGGTTCTGCTCGCACGCTGGCTCGCCGCGGAACCGTCGCTGCTGCTGCTCGATGAGCCGACCCGCGGCATCGACGTCGGCGCCAAAGCCGACGTCGCGAAGATCGTGCGCGAGTTGCGCGACGCGGGTCTCGCCGTGCTGCTGTCCGCCTCTGAACTCGAAGAGCTGACCGCTGTCGCCGATCGCGCGGTCGTGATTCGCGATGGCCGCACCGTCGCCGAACTGAACGGCGCCGACATGAGCGAGACAGCGATCATGGACGCCATCGCCTACGGCAGCGAAGGGCAATCGCAACTGGTCGAAGCCGCGCAAGCCGCACACATCGAAGACGCGTTGGAGGGCGACCGTCATGGCGCTTAAGTTGCACACCGAGACGCTGCATAGCGAAAGCGCCCCGCAAATGCCTGCATCAGCCGCGCCGCTTGCGGCACGCGCGACGACGACGCGCAAATGGCGCCACCTCGCGATGCAGCGCGAAGTCATCGTCCTGCTCGCGATGGTGCTTTTCAATCTGATCTTCACGCCGCACTTCTGGTCGCTGCAAACCTTCAACGTGAACATGACGCAGGTGGTGACGATCGTGATCGTCGGCATCGGCATGACGCTGGTGGTGGCGACGGGCGGCATCGATCTGTCGGTGGGCGCCTCGATGGCGATCTCCGGCGCGCTCGCGCCGATGCTGTTCCTGAGCATTCCCGGACCCGGAGGCATCGCGCTCGCGTTCGTGCTGCCGGTGCTGGCCGCCGCCGCGTGCGGCGTCTTCAACGGCTTGCTGGTGACGAGGCTCTCCGTGCAGCCGATTGTCGCGACGCTGGTGCTGTTCATCGCCGGACGCGGCATCGCGCAAGTCGTCACGGGCGGCAGTCTGCAAGCGTTCAACACGCCGGCCTTCCAATGGATCGCGCTGGGCAAGGTGGCGGGCGTGCCCTTCCAGGTGCTGCTGATGCTGATGCTGGTCGCGGTGTTCGTCTGGGTCGTGCGCAAGACGCTGTTCGGCCAGTATCTGCTGATCACCGGCGGCAACGAAAAAGCTGCTTATCTATGCGGCGTGCCGACGGCCACCGTGAAGCTGGTCGCCTACACGCTTTGCGCGGCGCTCGCGGGATTGGCGGGGCTGATCTCGATTTCGGTGAATTCCTCATCGGACGCGAACGTGGTCGGGCTCGGCGTCGAACTCGATGCAATCGCCGCGGTGGCGGTGGGCGGCACCGCGCTGACGGGCGGCAAGGCGTATATCGGCGGCACACTGATCGGCGCGCTGATCATCCAGTTGCTGCGCTACACGCTGCTCGCGCACGGCATTCCCGATGCGGCGGCGCTGGTGGTGAAGGCGGGCATCATCGTCGCGGCGGTTTATGTGCAGCGGCGTTCGCGCTAACGCGTGAATGACATCCTCGGACTCGATGCGATGAAAAAGAACCTCCCTATCCTGCTCGCACTGGCCGCGCTCGTCGTGTTCGGCCTCGTGCGCTACGAGCATTTCGCCTCCGCGTACAACATCACCTCCTTCTGGCGCTACAACTCGATGTTCGCGCTGATCTCGATCGGCATGGCCTTCGTGATCATTACGGGCGGCATCGACCTCTCGGTGGGCACGGTGGCGGCCTTGGCGAGCGTCGTCGCCGCGATCACCAGCGTGTACGGCGGCTCGGTCGCCGTGCTGGCCGGTTGCGCCGCGGGGCTCGCGGTCGGCGTGCTGAACGGACTCATCATCACGCGGCTCAAAATCCTGCCCTTCATCGTGACGCTCGCGACGAGCCTCGGCGCACACGGCGTCGCGCTGCTGCTCGGCAGGAACGATGCGGTGTCGATTGCCGCCGAGTCGAGCTTCGGCAATTTCGGTCAAGGCGATCTGTTCGGACTGCCGATTCCGGGGATCGTCGCGGTGGCCGCCGCGCTGGCCGGCTGGCTCGCGCTGCGCAGCACGCGCTTCGGGCGGCATGCGCTGGCGATCGGCGGCAGCGAGGAAGCCGCGCGGCTGATGGGCCTGAACGTCGACCGCACGCTGGTGACGGCCTATGCGGTGAGCGGCCTGCTCGCCGGTCTCGCGGGCGTGATCCTCGCCGCGCAGTTCGGCGCCGGCCAACCGAACGAAGGCGTCGGCTGGGAGCTGTTCGCGATCTCTGCGGTGGTGCTTGGCGGTACGTTACTCACCGGCGGCGAAGGCTCGATTGCGATGACGATTGCCGGCGTGCTGTTGCTCGGGCTGGTGTTCAATCTGCTGAACTTCGAAAACGGGCTGGGTTTTATCAGTTTGTCGGCGTACTGGCAGTCGGTGATTCGGGGCGTGTTTTTGCTGCTGGTGATCGTGTTGCAGGCGCGAGTGCTGAAGCAGCGCGGAAAAAAGCGCGTGGCGGTGGCGGCGTGACCGGTGCATAAGCGCGGGAAAAGCGCGTGGGGCGCGGGCGTGGTCGGTGCATGGATGCGGCGAATGGCTGATTCGCTCCGCGTTTGCCAGTTTTATCAGCAGGGTCAATGCTGCAGCGCACGGCGGGTTTCGGTATGATCTTGAAAATGTTGGCCGCGCGGCGCGCCTATCCGGCGCATGCCAGACAGCCGATGGCAGCCGCCCTGCGCGGCGTTCGCCCATCGCCGTACCCTTTGCTGTAGCGCGGCTGCATCCACGCCAAAGTACTTCGCGGTGCCGGTTAGCAAGACACTCCGGCGCCGACGCGGGCCGCTTCGGTAACCCGCTTGACCACGCTCAACCGCCGCACCGCAGTCCTCGGGCCGCCGGCGCGGTAAAATAGCGGATTGCGCGTGATTTCCGACCTCGGGTCAGCGCAGCATCGCCCTTGCCGTGCCGGCCGGCTAAAACGACTGGCCGCCTTTGCCTTTGTTTTCGCACTATCCAAGAAGCCATGAGCAACCTGAATTCACAAACCGTCCTGAGCGTCCATCACTGGACCGATACGCTTTTCAGCTTCACCTGCACGCGCGATCCGTCGTTCCGTTTCGAAAACGGCCAGTTCACGATGGTGGGCCTCGAAGTCGAGGGCAAGCCGCTGATCCGCGCCTACAGCCTCGCGAGTGCGAATTACGAAGAGCACCTCGAATTCCTGAGCATCAAGGTGCAGGACGGCCCGCTCACGTCGCGTCTGCAGCATCTGAAAGTCGGCGACGAAGTCCTGATCGGCAAGAAGCCGGTCGGCACGCTAATGGCCGACAACCTGCTGCCGGGCAAGACGCTGTGGCTGCTCTCCACCGGCACGGGTCTCGCGCCGTTCATGTCGATCATCAAAGATCCGGACATTTACGACCGTTACGAGCGTGTGGTCCTGACGCACACCTG
>WNGR01001068.1_pt1 | contig 30694 bp, 18 predicted proteins | sample 5407581 | NCBI WGS metagenome assembly WNGR01 (sample SAMN13153383, study PRJNA577476) | soil metagenome | isolation source: 80 cm soil or saprolite under Garry oak tree replicate 2 | place: USA:California | collected 2016-06-15
ACAGCTGTATCTCACGCAGTTGCTGACTAACTTATCCCAGGTGCGCAAAAGCGAACTGTCCAACTGGCTCCCCGACCAGTGGAAACGGCTTCAAGCGGCACGCAAGCTTTAAGCAACCTGCACTTCACATAGCGCTCACGAAAGCTTGGAGAACATCGTGTCCACGAAGGTCTCTTTCGTTCCTCTGATCTCCCCTTGGGAAAACGGCCAAATGGTTACCACCTCCATGCGCCCCGCCAAGGACTCGGAAAGCTTCGGGAGGAGCATTACGTTTGCTGATCCGGTGAGCAGAAAGCGCCCAGGCTGGCGTTTTCGATCGATAGCCGCTTTGATCGCGGGAAACAGCTCTGGAACGTACTGTACCTCGTCCAATGTGACGCGTGAGTCGTATAGATGATAATCAACCAAATGACGGACGATTAGCTGCCGCTACCGCTTCGTGAACTTCTCATGCCGCGCTGAATGCGAGTCTTAAGAATTCGCGACGGTCAAATTCATTTTGCAGTGGTTGCACCCGGTGTCTCCCCTTCCATTCGACGAACTGATTGCGAGAAATGCTATCGACCCTGTCTGAACACGCCTTCGGTCGCGAACACGGTTCTGTGGAAGTTCATGCTCTTCGGTTTAGCGAAGAAACTAATACGTGGCCCGCCCGCCACTCAGATCAAACACTGCGCCTGTTGTAAACGAATTTTCCTCCGATACCAACCAAGCGACCATCGCGCCGACTTCCTCCACTTCCAGAAAGCGACCGCGTGGAATTTTGCTAAGCATGTAGTCGACATGCTCCTTCGACATTTGGTCGAAGATACGAGTGCGAGCTGCCGCCGGTGTGATGCAATTCACCGCGATGTTGTTAGCGGCGGTTTCCTTGCCAAGCGACTTCGTTAACGCAATTACTCCAGCCTTCGACGCGCTGTAGGCCGAAGCGTTCGGATTACCTTCTTTTCCCGCGATCGAGGCGACATTGACAATACGGCCGTAGTTTTGACCCAGCATGTGAGGAACGATGGCTCGGCAGCAATTAAAGACACCGAGGAGATTAATACTGACAACGCGGTTCCAGTCCTCAATCGGATATTCCCAGGTTCTATGGTTGGGTCCTGCAATACCAGCATTCGCGACGAGGATCTCGATCTTTCCATGTTCGTGGATTGTTGATCTAACCGCACGGTCCACCGAAGAAGCGTCGGAAACGTCAACTAGCTCTCCGGTAAGGCGGCCAGTGCCCCCCAACCTCGAGATCGCCGACTCCAAGACAGCCTGATCGTAGTCCCAGATTGAGACCGATGCACCCGACTCCTGTAGGCGAGTTGCAATTGAGAGGCCAATTCCTTGGGCTCCGCCCGTTACCACTGCGTGACGATTCTTCAAATCAATCTGATTCACTCATTCCTCGTAACAATCGTGAGTGCGCCTCACTTGGCTGTGGCATTTTGTTTGCCTGATACTGCGGCAACATAGGCGAGCTGGCATATCGTTTCATTGGATCAACGCGCCTCCGTCGATCGGGAGATCGTGGCTTCCAAAGCTCGTCGAAGCAGAACGGTCTCAGACACGTTGTCGGTGCGATTGCAACCATTCCAATCCACCCATACGTATTCAAGGGTGAGGAAGCCGTCATACTTGTGCCGTTTCAAGCCAGTCAGCATGCCGGCAAAATCAATCGTGTTTTCGTGGACGGGAGTTTGCAGTCGATTAGGGGCGCCTCCGCGCACATGGATATGAGAAGCGAACGGGAGCAATTCGTGAACCAGTTCAGAGTTCTCGCCGGCCATAATGAAGTGTCCGTAGTCAAGCGTCAGCGTCAATCCTTCAACTCTGCGCAGAAATGCTCTGGCAGTTTCCACCTCGTTGCAGATCGATCCGACATGCGGCTCGATTGCATATTCAACACCCGCCTTTGAACATTCGGTGATCCGCCGCTGAGCCTCTTCAGCGGCAATTTCCAGGTCCGACTCTTTGGATATTCCCCCATGAAAAACGCCCGGAAGACCTGTTAGATGGTTACAGCGAAGCTCGACGCAGAATTCCAGGGCACGTGAAAAGACCTCGCGATTGTTGACCCGTATGTCTGTCCTCGGATCATTTGCTGATTGCTCGGACGGATCAACCCCGATCTGGACAAATACATCCGACGCTCTCAACTCAGCTTCATCCAAATCCTGCAGAACCTGCGAGGTGTAGGGTTTCGGAGCAGCCTGAAGATCAATCGGTGAAAAGTGTGTGCTGCGCGCGAACAGGCCAATGTCTACATGATCAAACCCGAGCAGCTTCACCAGCCTCAATGCTGCGGTTCTCTCCAATACTGGAAAGGTGAAATCCGCACATGAGAACTTAAACATGCTATATTCCCTCTCTTTGACTTAAGCGATAAAGGGATCCAATTTGTTCAAGTGTGTTCTGTGTGTTTCCATGTTTCTTGCAGTATTCAACTATGGCATCTCCTGCGCGCTCTTGCAGCCTTACATATCCTGGGTATCGGGGTCGGACATAGGCCTGTTCAATGCTGGCGGCTGTGCGCAAGAAGAAATCTCCGGTGACCCGATTGAGAAGCGAATCATTCCAAGCACTCCGACGTGCTGGTTGACCACCGCAAATTCCATAGAGCGTGCGCTGGCATGTTTCACCAGCGACAAACATGCTATACACAAGAGCGAGGGCGGTGTGCTTAGAGCTATCCGAGATGGCGATCCCAGTACCTCCAAGTACCGTGCGCATCGGAGTATCTCGATCGATGGCGACCGGGTTTGAGAATCGAACTTGCTTTGTTCCAAAACCGTCGCGCGAGTAATTGCTGTAGGTATAGGCGAAAGGGCAGTATGCGATTGAATCTTCTTTCGCCATTCGTTCGTACAGGGCGATCGGATTCAGACTGTATATTTCGTCCGGCATCAGAACCGCGAGCTCATGCAGAAGTTCCAGGCAATGGGCGCCAATGTCAGGGTCAACTAGCCGCTCAGAACTGCAGGCTATGGAACTCCCTAGTGAGACGCACAGCCCCATAAAGTTGAGGAAGAGGTCCGCCGAAAACGCCGGCATTCGCACCAAACCTAGGCGCGCCATGGAAATCACATCTGCCCAGACTTTTGGTTCCTCGAGGTCGTTTTGATCCAGCAAGTCAGGGCGAAAGCTCGCGGCGGGAGCAGCGGCGTCAATCGGCAGCGCGTAGAGTTTGTCGTGGTAGAAATAGCTGGAAAACGACGGACCGATTGAGTCATGTTGAAGGTCCTTGATTTCTTCCGAAGAGAGCATCGGAAGGAGATCGGTCAGCACACCCGCCGCCTCTGCATCGCCTACCATCGGATGATCGATTACGAGCAGGTCGAAATTCTGAGCGAGAGTGACAATGTCGGCGTGCCCGAATTCGTGCAGGCTTCGTTTTTCCCATTGAATCCGAATGCCTGGATGCTGTTCCTCGAAGCGTTGCGCAGTGGCGACGAGCGGCGGCAACGCCCTGCTGTGGTTCCAGGTAATGCCGCGCAGCAGGACTGGGTTCACGCGGGCTGCTCCACGAGAGAGGAAACAAAGACGTTCTCACCGCTCCTCGCTGAAAGGCATGCTGCCTCAATCACCTCCATCGCAGCTACTCCCAGAGTCGCGGGGGATTGATTGATGCGTGGATTCTGGATGGAATCAATCAGATTTATTGCTGGGGCCTGATGTGGATACACTGCCTCCTCGTCAAGGTCAGGATAATGGCGAGGTCCTCCTGCGAGAGGCACAAACTCCATTCTTCCGTGCCAGAGATCGAGGAACAGCATTCCCCTGGTTCCGAATACGCGCACTTCAAAGTCTTTGCGCTCGAGGCTAGTCGCGCCCGTGCTCGCAATCGTAACAATTGAGCTGTCGTCCATTCGGAGATTCAGGACATCGTAGATGTCGAGAGCAGCACCGTCATTGTGGAAGCGCGCGAAGACTTCACTTGGGCGCGCACCAGTCAAGAAGGTCAGATAGGCAGCTGCATGACAAACTTGCGCATAGATTTGTCCACCCCCAGCTACCTTCGGATCGCTATATGTGCCTTCACACGGATTCATATATGGCGTTCCGTGAGTAGGCTGCGTGCCATCGCCGCGAAGCAAGTGGCTGATTGGATTAGTCATCAAGACGCTGATCATGCGCACGTCTCCCAGATCTCCGTTGCGTATGAGACGCTGCGCCTCGCTGGCGTGCGCCGTGTAATGCCACGGACAACTGATGAGGAACTGGGTGCCGCGGCTCCGCGCTACCTCTACGAGTTCGATGGCCTGGGCAACAGTCAGCGTCATGGGCTTTTCGATCAGCACATGCTTGCCCAAAGCGAGGGCCTCCGAAGCGTGCTCGTAATGAAGATTGGGTGTACTGCTGACTACGATGGCCTGAAGACCGTCGATGGCGAGCAGTTCGCTGGCTGATGTGCAGGCGACAGGGATGCCAAAGTCATCGGCAACCTTCTGCGCATCCTGTCTGTTTCGTTTCTGAATTGCAACCAGTTCGGCCTTGGAATGCCCCAGAAGTGCAGGGATGTGTGCGAATGTTGCCCACCAACCGGCGCCGATGACTCCGCATTTTATTTTGTCCTGCACAAGGCTCTCCTCTATGCCTGGAAGTCGATGGGGTCCAGCAGTTCGCGATTGAGTTCAACGCCGAAGCCGGGGCTTGTACCAAGGGTGACATGTCCGTTGATGGGGAGAGGCTCCCCAACGACCGCTTCGAAGATGGGACGAACTCCCGTTCCATCACCGACCGAGAGATACTCAGCGAATGGTGAGTTCAGATTCGATTGCACGAAGTGGTAGTTGTATACGCCAGAGCCGTGTGGAACGACGGGAACATCGTAGGGCTTAGCCATTGCCGCGATTCGCCTGACCGCGGTAAGACCTCCGCACCACTGCATTTCTGGTTGAATCAAATCGCATGCGCGCGCCGCGAGGATTGCAGCGAAAGCCTTCACATCAAATTCAAGATTTCCAATGGCCACCTGAATCGGGTTGATCCGTGTGCGCAGCTCGGCATTCATGTGCTCAGCCCAACCATTTTGCAGCGGGTCTTCGAACCATTTGACATCACAATCGCGCACACGTTCGGCCAGCCGCGAAGTAAATTCGATGTCCCAAGACAGGTAACAATCCACCATCAATTCCATTTCATCGCCGAGCGCTGAACGGCACTCCTCCAGGCATTTCTGCATTTTGATGAGGCCCTTGCGGCCGTCAGCAGCGCCCCATGGAGCGGCGATCTTTACACCGATGAAGCCACTCTCCTTCCAATGGGAGACTTGATCGGGATGTGTGGTCGCGTAGCAAGGGATTGTATCTTTGGTTTGACCTCCGAGCAGACGGTAGACTGGCTGACCGAGAGCCCTGCCCATCAAGTCCCACAGTGCAAGGTCTACGCCACTCATGGCCATCGCGGTAACACCCCCGAGTCCGTATGGCATGGTCGAGCGATACATCTGATCCCAGAGCAGTTCAATGTTGAAGGGATCTTGTCCAATCAGAAACTTCTTGAAATGCTGCTCGATGACCGCGCAAGAGAAGTAGCCGCCTCCATAATTGACCGCGCAGCCGGTGACTCCTTCGTCAGTGAAGATTTCAATTGCATAAGGGTCTTGCCCTGGACCCATCCACAGAGTGCGAACTTGCGCATACTTTGGGTGGACGGACATTGGGTTTGCAATGAGAGAGCCTGTCTGCCAACCTCCTCCCCAGTACTGCGACTCTCCGAATCGTGCGCCTTTTTCCCCACGATTCCCTGAGTTAATTCGATAAAGCTTGATCTCCGTGATCTTCAAATTCTTAGCCTCGCTCTGGGCGCAGATTAGTATTCTTCGGGCTAATAGATAGGAGGCGTCATAGAAAGAGCAACGACAAATGCAGTGGGAGATGAAGTTTGCGCAAATCGCAAAGAGCCATTTCTCCCGAAGCGCACGGGGCGATGTCTGCCATAGCCAGAAAACGATATCCGAGACGTCGACGGGCCGAAAGTACTTTGACCGTGAATTGAGCGGAGGTTTTATAACGAATGGTTAACGCGACAGTTCCTTATCCGCCCCAGCAAATATTGTGCTTGGGTAGAACTTGTCTATGTTGTGCGGCGTAATCAGTTGTATCGGTGCATAGACAGCCGGAGGAACCTGTTTGTGGTGCAGAATATCGAGCGCGAGTTGAATGAGATTGTCTCCATATGTTTCGGGAAATGTGGCAATGGAGCCAATTAGTCTAGTTTGCGGAGAGCGCAATTCACGACGGGCTTCCGGGAAAGCCCCTACTCCGAGAGCAAGGCAAAAATTGCTTCGACCGACTTCGGAAAAGGCACGGAGCGCACCGAGAACAGCGAGATCATTGACGCCGCAAATGATTGTCCTGCGTTTTGGGGAGAACTGCAGGTGCTGGCGCACCAGTTCAAAAGATCGCTCCATTTCACCGCGCGAATCCAAATGGAGAATCTGATAGCTTCCTGGCAAAGATTTGCGAATCGCGGATTCAGCACCCGAAACTCTAAGGTGCGGGAGCGATCCCGCAATTTCGAGATCGAGCAGCAGTAACTCATCGATCTCTCCCTGCCAATGCTCCTGAGCCGCCTTAACCAGGGCCCTCCCGGCCAATTGACCGACTCGATAGTTATCTATGCCGAAAAAGACTGCACCTGGTTGAGGAATTTCGATGGCAATTACCGGGATGGATGCCTGTTCGTATAGGCCCGACAACTGTACCCCGATGCGTTCGTAGACTTGGAATTCGATCGCAAGGTCCACTTTTTGCTGTACCAGTTTTTGCGTGTTGCGCAATGCTGCCTTGGCGCTGTAAAGGTTCTCAACTTCGATCAAATCGATCTGATGGCGGTTAGCTGCCCATCGAATTCCCTGTGTCACCGCCTGCGAAAACGAATCGCTGCTCTGCGATGCGTAACCGATGCGGTATCGCTTCTGAGTAGTCAAATTAAAGTTGGAGAAATACCGTCGTCCCTCTGGACGACGCAAGAGGCCCTCTTCTTCCAGAGTCTTCAAAATTCGAAACACTATCGTACGCTCGAATCCGGTGCGTTCCACAACTTCGCCGAGACTCAATGATTGTTGAACATCTGAGAAATGACGCAGGATTGTACAGGCACGCGTCACGGTTTCTAGTTTGTATCGCGAGTTGTCCCGCTTTGAAGCGCTCATGTCCGAACCCAATCCGCGCCATTGCCGTCCTGTATCTTCCGGCCAGGTCCCGCGCAAAACGCAGTGTAGCATTGTTTGCGATTTCCGCAAATCCTGAAAACATCCATATTCCTTCTTGTCAAGTGACTGCCCTCTGACGCCTCCTCGTGTGAGATTTCAGGCAGCCCTCACGGCTGCAGGAAAGATTACGAGCACTCGGAGGCCTGGCCAATGAAACACTCTCTTCTCCATATTCGCGGCGGGGCGCTGCACATTGCGGTGTTCCTAAGCATGTTTCTGATTGCAACTACACACCTGTCGAAACGTGTGTGGGCTCAAAGCGACATCGGCGCGCTGTTTGGCAGCGTTACGGACAAGAGCGGCGCCGTGGTGCCGGGAGCGAAGGTTACTCTAACCAACCTCGCGACGAGAGGCGTAAAAACCCTTACCTCAAACTCGACCGGATTTTATTCAGCCGAATCGCTTTCAAGCGGGGACTATAAAGTAACCGTCGCCAAGCAGGGGTTCGGGACGGTCGATGTCAACGACGTCCACCTTGACCCCGGGCAGCGGCGTGAAGTCTCGCCCGTGCTGCCAGTTGGCGTGACAACCGAAACAGTCAACGTCGAGGCAGATCAACTCGAGGTCAAGACGGAAACCTCGGATGTCTCCTCCACCATCGGCTCGGAAGAAATTAAAACGCTTCTGGTGAACGGCCGAAACTTCCAATCGCTGGCCACCCTTGTTCCAGGAGTAAATAACACGAACGGCAACAACCAATACTCCGGCGGCGGCCTGCTTTCGTCAACCACGATCTCCATCGGCGGCACCGGCGTTGACAATACGACCTATTTGATTGACGGTGTCTACAATATGAACACCGGCAACTACGTAAATATCAACATTACCCCTTCGATGGATGCGATATCTGAATTCTCCGTCCTCAAATCGAATTACAGCTCCCGCTTCGGAACCTCGTCGAGCGGCGTGGTCATGGTAAATACCAAATCAGGGTCATCGGCATATCATGGGTCGGCTTGGGACTATCTTCGCAACGACGCGTTGGACGCAAGTAACTACTATAGCAACGGAGTAAAGACCGCTCTTCATCAGAACACCTATGGATTCAGTCTCGGCGGACCTGTCCAGATCCCGGGGTTGTACAACTGGGATCGCAAGAAGCAGACATTCTTCTTTGCGTCCGACGAGTGGTGGTCGAAGTCCAACGGCAGTTCGGCCACGACGAATGTGATTACACAGCAGATGCGAACTGGCAATCTCGCAGGGAGCAGAGGTATGCCTGCGGGTGGCCTCACTTTGTCGCCAGCGGGGCAGCAGTTGCTGGCCGCTGAGGGGAAAACGAATTGCATTGCGTCGCCGACATCATTGAACCCTGCTTGTCTCGATACCGATGCCCTGGGGATCTTGAAGGCTTATCAGCCAACCGAGAATGCCAGCAACCCCAACTTTAATTATGTCAACAGCAAAGCGAATACCTTTTCGCAGATCGATCACGACTACCGTGTCGATCATAACTTTACGCCCACTGAAACATTGATGGCGCGCATCATGTACGAGCAGACCAACAACTTCACTCCCTTTAATCCCTGGAATGGCAGTTCTGTTCCGACTGTTACGATGTCGATCTTTACCAGCGGCCTGAATGCGGTGACGCGCCTGACCTCGATTCTCACGCCGACGATCGTGAATACAGTTTCAGCAGCTGAAACCTTTGACAAGCCTCGCCTCCACCTCAGCAAAGCTCCAATACCCGCGGGCGTGACAATTAACCAGTTCTATCCCAATGCCGATCCCTCGCAATCGTTGCCGGATATCGGAGTTTCAGGCTACGACTCTTTCGGTATCGGAGTTTTTCCGATCAACGCAAGCGATGGCGAAGGAATCCTCAACGACGATGTTACCTTTGTTCGCGGAAAGCACTCGTTGCAGGCCGGCCTGATGTACATTTTCGGAATCAAAAATCAAAATGTATTCACCCGCCCCGAGGGAAACTTCACTTTTGACGGGACGTATACAGGAAGCGCGGCCGCGGACTTCCTTCTTGGGCTTCACGATGGCTACTCGCAAGATAGCGCAAAACCTCATTACACGCCGCACTATCGGCAGATCGAGACTTACTTCCAGGATGACTGGAAGGTCAATCGCCGGCTCACGATCAACGCGGGGTCGCGATTCTACTACTTTTCGCCTGACTGGCTTACTCGGCCGCACAATGGCGGAACGTTGCTTACAAGCAATTTTGACTTCGATGCTTTCCAGCCTTCGCAGGCTCCCGTGGTCCTTCCGGACGGAAGCTTCATGACGAACGCATCCGGAACGCCCATAACCTCGGCTGGGACCGCAGCCAATTTAACGAATGGCCTGGTGTACAACACTGATCCTCAACAGCCGCGCGGCTTCTACAACTCGAAGAAGGTGAATATTGCTCCGCGCGTAGGATTTGCGTATGCGCTAACCGCGGACGGGCGCACCTCATTCCACGCCGGGTACGGTATTGGGTACGTTCACATTCCATTTCAAATTCTCAACAACTTCAGTTCCAACCCGCCGGGCGTAAACTCGGTTTCGTACAAGTCCGGTACCTTCGAGAATCCGACCGCTGGCACAGCCGTAGTGCAGGTCCCCAGGCCGCAGGGTCTGCAACTTACGAATACGAAGTTCCGCCCAGAAACAGCGCAGAGCTTCAGCGCAATCGTGGAGCGCGAGGTTATGCGGGGCTCAGTCTTACAGGTTGGGTACGTTGGGTCGCTTGCAAGAGAGGGTCGAATCAATATTGACGCAAACCAGGTAACGCCGGTCAGCGCACCATTCTCGGACACTTGTCTTCCTGCTGGGCAAGCTGCATCGGCGAGCTACGATTACGACCCATGCATCAACACAGGCTCCTACCTCGTAGGAGGCGTCGCACAGTCGTTTTCACAAGATTTCGAGCGGCCGTACCTGGGTTGGGAAGGCATGAGCTTCCCCGCCTATGAGGGTAGTTCGCACTATCACTCATTGCAGTCGCAATTCAAGTACCAATCGAAGAATGTGCAAACAACACTCAATTACACGTGGAGTAAGGTGATCGGAGACGACACAAATGGTGGCTTAGATTTCCGCACAGCAACCAGCTCCGTTCAAAACAGCTACTGCATCTCTTGTGAAAAGGGCATCATCAACTTTGACCGTCCGCATATCTTTTCGGGAAATGTCATTTACCAGCTCCCGTTCTTTGCCCATGGATCAAACGGTATCTTGAAGGAAGTATTGGGCGGATGGTCGGTGTCTGGAATTGCGCTTGCCCAAAGCGGATTCGCTTTGACGCCTAGCCTTGCAGCTCCGAACACCGGATTGTCTAGCCGGCCAAATCAGGTTGCGTCAGTCCACCAAAGCAGCGACCGAAACCATATATTCAATGCGGACGCATTTCGAGTCCCGAAATATGGCTTTTTCGGCAATGCCTCCAACGGTTCGATTCGCGGACCTAAGGAGGTCGCATTCAACACGGAGATCAACAAGACCTTTGACATCACGGAGCGGGTGAAATTTCAGTTCCAGGCTCAAGCCTTTAACATCGCAAATCACCCAAGCTTCCGCAGTGCAAATACGGGAATTGGGCAAAATGAGCCGAACCCGGGCCTTGTGAATTCACCTGGTGATCCGAGAATCATGCAGGTCGTTGGAAGAATCAACTTCTAGCAGTCAAATTGGTCGAGTGGTGCGCCGAGTGATTAGGCCCGGCGCATCACACGACCGCGTAACGAATGGTTCATTTTGAATACGAGTCGACTTGAATGCTTCTTGGTAACGGAAGTTCAAAGATGAGTCCCGCAGTGCTGCTGGCGCCAACGGTGGTGGCGAAGGGAAAACTCAGCATAAGGAGATCCGGCGCGGTACAGCTGACGATAACTGCCTTTTTCTGCTTGTGTTTTGCCGCTGCTGGTACCTGCCAGAAATCGAAAACTGCCAAACTTGCAAAGGAGGCCGACGAAGCGCTACACGACGGTAATTACCGCCAGGCAATCATCGACTATAAGGAGGTGCTCCAGGTCGAACCGTCCTCAGCGGCAGCCTGGAGTAATTTGGGTTCCGCATGGTTCGCCACGGGCAACTTTCCTCAGGCGACCGATTCATTCCAGCATGCCGCTAGTCTCCAGCCGGCAACCCCTGACTATGCCTTCAATGTCGCCCTCTCACTTGTGCGTGAAGACAAGTGCGATGTCGCTGAAAAGTATTTGAAGAGTTCGCTCCGTTCGCCTCAGCATCGATCAGCCTCTCTGTATCTACAAGGCCTTTGTGCGTTTGTCTCAAAGAATTGGCTCGACGCCAAGGACGCACTTATCAAAGCGGAGACGGGTGGCAGCCGAACCGCGGAGACCTACTACATGCTTTCGATTGCTGCTCGCAAATCTCATGATCCAAATCAAGCGAAGAGAGCATTCGAACTGTTGAGGAGCGGGTTCCCGGATTCATCTTTGTTGCATGAGTTGATCGGGGAAGCATCAGATCAAGAGGACCTGAGCGCTGAAGCACAGAACGAAATGTCCCTGGCGATTGCCAGCAGTCCTCACGCGCCTGGTTTGCATGCGAAACTTGGCTTCCTGCTTTGGAAGGCACATCGGCTGCCCGACGCAGAGAAACTGTTTGAACAGGAGCTTGTAATCGACCCGCACTCCTACTCGGCGATGCACTACCTCGGTGATATCGCAGAGCAAAACACCCAGCTCTCGCAGGCGCTGATGTGGTATCAGCGAGCTTTGCGAGAACAGCCGGAGTCAGGGGAAGCGCACTTTGCCGCAGGGCGTGTCTTAGAACTTAAGGGGCGAAGTCAAGACGCGTTAAGAGAACTTCAGGCCACCTTCCCAGCTTTGGAAAGCGATGCTTCGGCCCATTATTGGAAGGCGAGAGTGCTGAAGAAACTCGGCATGAAGGATCAAGCAAACCTGGAACTGTCAAAGGTTCAAAAGGTCAACAAGGCCAATCGCAATGCCTTAGTGACTAGGCTCAGCAGCAGTGAATGAAGGATCGAGAAATGCAAGTCGGTTCAATTCGTGCAATGATTTCTTCCTCTTAATTGTCCGAGTGTTGAAGATGTAGCGGCCATTTCCCACATCCCTCTTGCTACCGCTCAGGTTGCTAAGGCCTGAGCCGTCGAAGTTCGAAAACAGACCAAAGGTACTCCGCATTCCGCTTTTTTGGAGAGGCTACAAATGAAGCCGTGGGCGATTCTAGTTACCCTATTTGCCGCGCTTGCTGTTATGAGCGGCCAGAGTTCCGCGCAGAGCAATATCGCCGACCAAAACGCACTCTATGATGGCTTCCTCGATCCTCCCCGCGATTTCTCTCCAATGCCATTCTGGTTTTGGAACGGGAAGATGGAGGGGCCAATAGTGCAGCAGCAGATCCGAGACATGGTTGACCAGCATGTCTACGGCGCTTTCCTTCATGGGCGCGACGGTCTTGAGACGCCATATCTCTCCGAAGGATGGTTTCAGGCAATTGGCGCCGGCCTCGAAGAATCGAAAAAATCTGGCTTCGAATTCAATTTCCTTGATGAGTACGATTGGCCCAGCGGCGAAGTACGAAACCTATGGATGGCCGGAAATCATCAAAGCGAGGTGTTGACAAAGCGCCCCGACCTTCGTATGAAGACTCTGTCTTACGAAGCAAAGGCAATCGATGGTCCCCAGGTAGTCGATTTGCCTGTCAACTCGGACTCGCAGGCGGTCGTCGCAGCTCGCTGGCTTGGAAAGGATCAAATTGATGCAACGACTCTGACCTTGCTTGACTCAAGCCTCAAGGACGGACATATTCAGTGGTCTGCTCCTGAAGGTCAATGGGTCATCATTCAGTTCAGTCTGAAACCTGCGATGGGATTCGATGGTGGCTTTGTAGATCTGATGAATCCCGATACGACGAAGCTCTTTTTTGACCTTGTCTATGGGGAATATCACCGTCGCTTCGCTTCCTATTTCGGCAACACGATTCATTATTCCTTCTCGGATCATGAAGGCGACTACGGTTATCGCATCGCCTGGACGCCGCGACTCTTTGCTGCATTTAAAGAGCGCGCAGGATACGACCTGCGTAAAATGTTACCGCTGCTCATTTACAGCGGTGGGGATCTGACTACGAAGGTCCGAACCGACTATCTCTCAACAGTGACGGATCTGTATGGCAACTCATTCTGGCAAGGCATAACCAAGTCAGCTGAGGAACTTGGAATCCATCGAACTGGTCATGCTTGGGAAGAAAGCCTGCAGTGGGCTGCTGCGCTGGAGGGAAATCTCTTTACTGTTGAGCGTGGCCTCAATCCAGTTGGGGTAGATTCGCTCTTCGACTGGGGCCGGCAGCCATTAAACTTCAAGGTTGCACAATCGGTTGCTGATTTTGAAGGCCGCCGCTTTGCATGCGAGAACCAAGGTGTCCAGGGGACCGATTCATATCTTGATCTTGAGGCGATTCGCAAGGGAACCAATGGTATTGCAGCCTCTGGTGTGAACCTCTTCATCCCTCACGCTTTTGACTACGATCTGAGCCGAGCTAATTATCCGCCCGACTGGTTACACCAGCCTTACTGGCCCTATTTTCATACCTATGCTGACTACACCAGACGCATTAGCTACATGAACGCTGATAGTCGGCATGAGACCAATGTATTGCTCTACTACCCCATTACAACGATCTGGGCAGATACCGCTCCACTCTTCTCCGCCAAGGCCGACTATCAGCGGATAGGAGAACCCGGAGCATGGAAGAATCAGTCGATTCTGATTAATGACTACTACACGCGGATCATCATGGGGTTGTCGAATGAGCATTGGGATTACAACATCGCGGATGACCAATACATTGCAGGCGCACGTGTCGAAGGCAATGAGCTGGTAATCGGACCACAGAGATTCCGCGCCATCATTCTGCCTCCCATCACTACACTAAGTCGCATCACGCTCAAGAAAATTGAGGAATTTCACCAGGCTGGCGGGATTATTCTCGGCATTCGGCTCCTGCCTACAGGATCGCCAGAAGCTGGCGATAACGATTCCGCGATCAAAGAAGGCATCGCGTCGATCTTCGGTCTGAGCGCGCAAGGCATGCAGCCCTTGGGCGGGGAGACGGTTGCGGCGAATGCATCAGGGGCCTTCTATATCGAAGATTCTGTCGATGCCCTCATTGCGGCGCTCGATGCACAAGTGCCCAAGGACGTGCGCGTCGCGTCAGGCCCCATGCAGCATCTCCTATTCGAGCATCGCCGAAAGATGCAGACTGACTACTATTGGGTCGTTAATGACACGGATCGGAAGCGAGTAAACCAGATTCGATTTTCCGCAAAAGGAATCCCGGAAGAGTGGAATGCTCTTACCGGAGCAAGAGAGCCACTCTTCTATGTGAACGAGCCATCAGGTACGAATGTCCGACTCAATCTGAATCCATGGGATGCCTTCTATATTGTGTTCCATCCTCTGACAGGCTCGCCGCAAGACGTCGTTTTGGAAGCGACCAATGCAGAGAGACTGGATAGGGTTTCTCGCCACGGTACGACGTTGAGCGCACATATTTCAGGATCGGCAACTGCCTCTGAAACATTTGCCGAGCTACGAAGCGGTGCTCAGGTCTACAGGGGTGCAGCATCGAATAATGGAGCGCAACCCCTCACGCTCAATGGTATGTGGCAGTTTCGACCTAAACCTGATCGCGTATCAGTCCCATATGCCAGGGTGAGTGACGCGTCTGACCAAGCAGGGAACAGGTTGGGTTGGGCTACCTCTGATTTCGACGATACAGACTGGCCGGAAATGTGGTTAAACGAACAACAGAATACGATCAGGCAGTGGCAGATGATCGGTCCATTTCCAAATACAGACAATGACGCCTTTGCCAAGGTCTATCCACCTGAGCAGGAATTCGACCTCCAGAAAAAATACGACGGTCTCGATGAGCAAGTGGGCTGGGAAGCTTACAACGGGAACGAACCTTATCTCTCGTCGGGTGGTGGCTGGGGTGCCTTCACAAAAACAACCGAAGGGGGCGGCTTCTCAGACACTGGCTATATCGTGAACTTCAACCCAGAGCTTTTGACAGACAACAAGAGCTGGATTGTAAGTTATGCCCACACGTACTTATACTCGCCTCGCGACCAGCATGCGCAGTTCATCGTTGCCGCCGACAACTGGGTTGGCATTTGGCTGAATCACACGCAGGTTTTTGCACAACTGAGAACTCCATTCTGGTACGAACTCAACGACAATTGGGCCGATCGTGTTCCGGTCGACCTTCACAAGGGCTGGAACGAAGTCTTGGTGAAGGTCGGTAAAGGTAGAGATACGCCCAGCGGATTCTATGCATTCTCATTCCGCGTCGCAGATGACAATGGAACCACACTCTCTCAATTGTTTGCCAGCAATTCTCCAAGTAAGGAAAGAGAATCGGATGCTGCGAGCGATGAGATGCGCTTCTATCGGATAGAAGTGCCGCCCGGATGCGTGGCTGTTGTGCCGCTAGCCTTGCATAGTTCGTATCGCATGCTGCTGAACGGACGCGACGTTCGTTTCAATGGAGACGCTCCCATCGACATTCAAGCAAGTCTGCATGGTGAGAAGAACATGCTCGTCATCATCGCGAGAAAAGACGATCCCCTAGTCTCTCCAGTTCAGTTTGTGACTGGTGCCACTCCCTTCTCGCTCAAACCATGGACACAGACGGGGCTTGCCAATTTCTCTGGGACGGCGATTTACTCCAAAACCTTCAGCCTCCCGGCCAACTACAAAGGCATGCAAGTCATGCTCGACCTCGGACGCGTAAGTTCCGTTGCGGATGTATTGGTTAACGGTCAGCATGCAGGCACGCTGGTGTGGAGGCCTTATCAGCTGGATATTTCGAAGCTGATCAGGCCTGGAGAAAACGAGATCAAAATCGTCGTTACAAATACCGAGGCAAATCAACGTGCAGTAGGGACTCGACATCGAATATTGCCTGCGATCGATATCGACGGTATGGAAGGGCCAGTGCAAGTGATTCCCTATGTCGATCAAGTATTGACGTTGCAGCCCGCTCAGACTAAAAGCAAACAGCAAACGACGCGGAAGAAGTGAGTCTTGGATGTTGACTCGGATTCTCAGGCTCTCGATGACGCCGATTGAACACCCCAAGTCGAGGTTGGTGATGGAGGCGGAACTTGGATTGCGATTGAGGCATCCAGGCTCTTTGCTTGGCGTGAAGGCCGGATGAAAATACTCATCCGGCCTCTGCGGCACGCTCTTTTCAAGAAGCTAGGTGAGTGGAAGATAGACGCTGAACGTAGCGGTGTATCCAGCGGAAGCCGATCCGCTGAGGCTCAAAATAGTTGTGCCTCCCTCGGCGTTGTAGATGGAGTCTCCCGCGTTCGTTACAGAGTTAGTGCCATGACTCGAATACGGCGAGACCGAGGTATTAAGGCTGTTGATGAACGTCTGGTCGAAGAACAATTGCGCCGTATTCGTGCTGCCGGTCGAAGAGGTATCGTAGGTAGACCTGAAACGGATGTGGATGTGCGTGGTTCGCCCGGTATACCAACCAGGCACGATGGTGGTGAAGGAGACCCTGCCGGACGAGTCGGTCAATTGATAGCCGCGCAACCAGCTTTGGCTGGTGTAATCGACACCGTTGCCATTCGTTGAGCTCTGGATTCCCGAGTAGATACCCGTCGCGTCGCAGTGCCAGACATCCACCTGCACGTTTTGCATCGCTGCGCAGCTGTTCTTCAAGTCATAGACGTAGAGGTTAAGGGTGAAGAGAACGCCTGACTGAGTGTTTGTGCCGGCAATATCCGATCGGATATCCGATCGGTTGTAACCTGAAACGCCGTCGTCGACCCAGTAGGGGCCTTCCGTGACGGCATTCGTGGAGGTGCCACATGCCGACGCGCTCGCCGTAACAGCCACTGCGACGGCGCTGGAGGTACTCGCGGCATAAGTGCTGTTGCCTCCATAGACCGCGGTGAGAGAAGCTGTCTGAGCGCTGCTGAAGCTGGTCGTGAGCGTGGCCAGGTCAGAGCTAATCGTGCCAGTACCCAGCGATGTGGTTCCGTTGTAGAAGGTGACCGATCCAGTAGCCGCGGACGGAGTAACCTGCGCTGTCAGGGTCACCGACGCGCCAACGGTCGTTGCAGTCGTGGATACGCTGAGGGACGTACTGCTCGATGTGGTCCCGATGGCGGTAACAGTGATGGAGACGGCGCTGGAGGTACTGGCAGCATAGGTGCTGGTGCCCCCATAGGCCGCGGTGATTGAAGCTGTTTGTGCACTGCTGAAACTGGTCGTGAGCGTGGCTACGCCAGAGCTAATCGTGGCAGTGCCCAGCGATGCGCTCCCGTTGTAGAAGGTGACCGATCCAGTAGCCGCCGAGGGAGCAACCATTGCTGTCAACGTCACAGATGTGCCAACTGTCGTTGAAGTAGCGGACACACCGAGGGACACGGTGGTCGTCGTAGTCGAGCTGGAGCTGGCGCTTGAGCTCGAAGGGGTGGATGATCCCCCGCCGCAACCAACGACGACGCTCCCGAGGGCGCCAGCGCCGAAGATCTTGAGCGCCGCTCGTCGATCAAGCGGCGGCTTCCAGTCAAATTCATCTGGTTTTTCGTCTTTATCGACCACCAACTTAAGGAAGAAGTTCTCTGTTTCCATCGGCCCTCTCGCTCGGATTCCCTTTAAGATCTTTCACTACGCCGCTTTCCGGATAGACATCACAGCCCCGGCAGGTTAGGAACGGGAAACCACCTAAATTCCCTCTCCGCGCCAACTCTCGCGTCACCAGTAGGCGGACTCCATATTGGAGACGCCACCGCTGTGAGCATGGTTTGGACCGGACCCCGCTTGCCCTTTGCTGTACTCGGCTGTACTGGTGAGCCTGACGGAACTGCCTTGCGAGACGGAATGTTCTAAACAGTTTGTTGCCATCTGCAAACTGTTTGCGCTCGTCTTGCGTCGTGCACTTCATATATTTTTCAAGCGGTTACGAGGTAGTTTGGCTTATGAACTCCTTCCGTCACTTCCGACTCATCCTTCTTGTTCTCACCATTCCGGCGTTCATAATCAACTACACGCGGCGTAATCTCTCTTCCGGGGCATAGGGATGCCGGCAGGTGACGTCGAACAGATCAGTGCAGCGACAGGAGGGCGCAAGCTCATCTGCCTTTACGAGCGAACCGCTCATCAAACGTTCGGAGGCGGCAGATCAGTCCTCTGACGTCGGCATTGCGACTGTGATCCGCGACCGAGTCGTCGGTTGAAAAATGGCGGAGCGATGGGCGTTTTCCCGTTACTGATCCACCATCTCACCCAATTCGTTCCGCTCAAATCGAAGGCGGGCCACCTCGTCTTGCGTTGTCACACTGGAACTGTTGTTGGGACAATCGCGGTTGCGTCGTGCGCGCGGACCGATTGCTTGAGCGTGGAGGGATCGACACTTAGACGTCTAGCCCAATCCGACAGGTTCTTGGGCCGGTATGTTTCATCACTGCGCCAGCGGTCGAAGACCGTTGCATCAATGGTTTCGTTGATGGTGGATGTCACCGCGTCACCGGTGTCCTGCTGCTCGGCTCCGATAGGCCTGTAGTAATGCTTCCCAAGGGTCAATATTTCATAGATGCCGTGTGCCATCTCAGCCAAGGAGTCATGGATGGGACACGTATTTTCGTTGCCATCGACTACAACGCTGTCCTTGAATTGGAGTCCATGCGCGATGGCTTTGCTCATCAACCACTCGAGCGGGATTTGAGCGAGCAAGTCGTCCTCATAGCCGCCACCGACATTAGCATGGGCTCCTACAAACCAGCGCTGCTCGACGTGGTCAAGATCGCGGGCAGGGTAAGTCTGTCCCTGTTTCGGAGTGCTCTTCACCCACAGTGTGGGAGCGAACGCCTCCCGATGCTCGTCTATGGCTAGTGCATGGTATGCATGCGTATCGTTGATCCGCAAGTCCGTTTCTAGGAAAGCGAAATCTGAACGACTGACTTTCGGGACACACGGAAGAGGAACACCCAAAGCTCCAACTGTGTCCCATACGCCCTGGAACCAAATTGGAATCGGCCGAGAGTATTCCTTGATCCATTTGTCTTCCAGGGACAATTCGCTTTCGACCACTTTGCCTAGCGCTCGTACAGACTCCGCTGTGCCTTTGCGGTATCGCTCAAACAGCTGTTTCATCGAGACCGGAGATCCCGGCTTCAACAAACCGCATTTGGATATGAAGCCTGCCAGACTGCGGGCCGTGAACGCTCCCCGGCTAAAACCAAAGATAAATAGTTGCGCATCCTGTTCGTAGTTTTCGACCAACCATTCGTAGGCGCTGATTACCTCCTCGTTGATACCGATGCCGAACATTCCTCCTGAGAGATGCTCGCCAGACTGCGTTCCCACGCCCGCACTGTAATAGACGAGCTGTTCGGGAGACTTGGCGCACAGGGATTTCAATCGCCAGACGTTGGTATTGTCGCTAACGTTGTTCCACGTGCCGTCTAAGAACAAGGCTATACGCTTTTTGTCGGCCATTTTGGCCCTCCTGCGGAATGACAGTTGTTGATGTTATTGCTCATTATTCCTTCCAAACTTTGGCAAAAACCTTGTCCGAGGTAGAGAGTGCGCCGTCGGCAGCGTCGCCCACTTTGCTGGCGCAGACAACCCGATCGAAAGCCGCACTGCGTTTCGCCGTGACAAACAGCATGAGATCTCCATCTCGTACCCTACTCCGTTTAACAGGACTAATCCGGCATGTCGGACATACTGACCACCCTATTCTCGTAACGGAGAGCCAATTCTGACTGCTGTCCAAACGGAATTGACGTGAAAAATCAGTCTCGAATCCAAAACACGGCATTTGCCAGCCAATGAGAACGGGAACCTCGATTTGAGGGTCCGGCAACCCTGACGAAGGCTTCGCCTGAGTTATGGGTTTCCGATGACTTGGCGGCGAGGTCCCTATAGCGTTGAAGTTGACATTGATGGGCGTCCAGCAGCGCCCTGAAGATTTTGAAAGGAGTATTGGGCCGCATTTTGACACAATAAAGAAGGCTCCCGTGGACTACGAGAGCCTATCTTGGTACATTGTCGGCAGTCTGAGGCGGCCAACCCGTCTGGGTTGACTGCCCTTGTTCGTGGTGCGCAGCGTAATGGTTTACGGCTGGTACCACACCGAATTCTGTGCGGAATTGCCGTTGCTGTCCTGGGCTTGAATCGACCAGTTGTAAGACGTTCCACTAGTCAGGCTGGGAAGCGTCGGTACGTTATTGCTGTCCGTCGGGTCCACGCCCCAAGTAAGGGTTCCGGGAATCTGAGTGTTCGTGAAGCCGTTGGATTTGGAATTGTTGCCCGGTATGCTCCAGATGGTGCCGTTCGTGTTGCAGCACAGCCAGAACTGGTAGGTGTAGCTACTAGCCGAGCTCGGGTAGGTCCAGGTGAAGGTCGGCGAGGTGCTGGTGCTATCCGTCTGTTCTGGTTCAAGGTTCGTAGCTAGAGCGCTGGCGCCCAGCACTGAGGTTACCTTGGCCATCACTACCCCCGTGCTTCCATCGAAGTAGGTCACGTTGAACGTATAGCTGTCGTTCACGACCGGCACATCGGTGGCGATGTTCGCATTGAGGTTGAATTGAGGGCTACTGCAACCCTGGCATAGGTTGCTGATATCCACCGGAGTAATCACATTGGGGTTCGAGGCTGAAGCCAGCTGTACGGCCACTGGCAACTTGTTTGCACCTCGCAGATCGAAATTGAGGTTGTAGTTGATAGTGGTCTGGGAGACAGTTCCGTTCCAGTAGCTGTTCTGGTTGTACTGTGTTTGCACCGTGGCTGTGCTGTTAACGTCTGGCAAGGTCTCGTTCAGCCCGGTCACATTTCCGGTAACGACCACAGCGGCGGCGTTACCGTTGTCGGTATTGGTGACGTCCCCAGCATCGATCTGGCCATCGTTGTTATGGTCGAGGATCCCGAAGAAGAAGTAGTTCGAGCCATTGGGAACACTGATTGTGTACGCGTTTCCAGTTGTGGCATTCGTCGGGCTGGCAATGCGTGTTGCAAAGATGGAGTTGGTGTTTTGATCGTAGAGGCCCACATACAGCGGCCCCGTAATCGTGATGTCGGAAGGAATGATCGCTTTGCCGGACACGGTGAAGGTCCCAGCCCCCGAAAGCGCACCTATAGTGATGGGCGTGGGACTGCCGTAAGCCTTCCAGGGGCCAACTCCGGCCGTGACACTTCCCTGGGCCCGGAAGTAGTAAGCTGTGCCGTTGCTGAAACTCCCTGCGATTCCGGCGGTTGAGTTATTCAAGATCCAGACATTGGCTTTGGTTCCCTTCGCGGTGAACGTGATGCTTGAAGGGCTTGTGAATGTCGAGGTTGTGCTCCATTCCAAGTTGTAGGACGTGACCGTCTCCACGCCATAGTTGTTCGTGATGGGCTTGAAGTTAATCACCACGCCCAGGTCCGTCGGCTCGATTGTCTGGATAGTGGGTGCCGTGGTGGGGGCAGACACTGTGGGATCGACCAGCGAAGCGAAAACACCCGTGATGTTCGCGTTCGACACCGTCACGGAGACGCTGTCGGAGGGGTTAGTGGCGTTGGGCGAGCCATTGCCCACATTGCCCACGTTGTCCATGTATGCCAGGAGCGTGTAGCTGCCCGGCGGCACGCCATTGATGGTGAATGCTCCACCGGAATAGAGCGCGTGGAAGGGGATGCTGGTACCCTCTCCGCCGCTTCCGCCGCAGCTATTGTTGTTCAGATTCAGATAAACCCGCCCGGTTTGCGTTCCGCCGTAACTCACCGCGCCGTTAACGCTGTAGCCCAGAGCAACGGAGAAGTCCTCTCCGTTCAATTGATTGTTATTTACCACCACGTTGGTCAGTGTGGCGGGATAGAACACGGAACTCGCTCCCGCGATTGAGGGCGTAATCGTGTATGTCCCGTTGGAAATACTCCCGAACGAGTAATTCCCGTTGCTATCCGTAGTTACCTGCTGCACCGGGGTCGTATTGATGCTGACCGTAATCTGGGGCACTGTACTGCCGCCGCCGCATCCTGTGTTCAGGAAGATCTGGCCGTTCACCTGCGCCCCGGCGCTGTTAACGAGGATGGTGTAGGTGTTGGAAGCGTTGGAACTAAGGCTGTCGACCACCTTGACGTTGGTTAACGTCACCGTGCCCGTGGCCGTGGGTGTTCCGCTGATGGTGAGAGTATTCCCGCCGGTGTTGGTGGCGCTCAGGCCGTTCGTCAGACTGAGAGGCGTCCCGTTCGTAGGAACCGCCGATCCGTTGATTGACCAGGTAAACGGTGATATGCCGCCCGAGGCATTTATAACTCCGATGTAACTTTGGTTTACGGTTGCTGAGGAAAGCGAAGTCGGATTGGGCGCAGGCAGACTCACAGGAACCGGATTCGTGACCGTAATGGTGTACGTGTTCGGGCCGACGCTCACATTGGTGGTGGTGTCCTTTACCGCTGCGGTGAACGTAACGGTCGCTGCCGACGTCGGAGTTCCGATCACGTTCAGTGTTCCGCCCACGGTGTTCGCGCTCAAGCCGTCGGCAGGCATTCCGGTGATGGTCCACGTGTAGTTGCCGCTGCCGCCCGTCGCGATGACCGAGCCGGTGTAGGCCACGCCGGTGGTGCCGGTGGAGGGCAACGATGCGGGATTGGTGGCGGGCAGACTCAGCGCCCCATAGACGAGGATAGTCAGCGGAGCCACCGCCGTAGCCGTGTTGTTGCTGGAATCGGTCACGGTGGGTGTTAAGGTGGCTGTTCCCACGGTGGTTGGAGTTCCCGAAACCACGCCCGCCGCGGAGAGGGTCAGTCCATAGGTCGCCAGGTTGCTGCCCGTGGCGGACCATGTGTACCCACTGCCGGTGCCGCCTCCCGCCGTCAAGGTCTGCGAGTAGGCCGTGCCGACCGTGCCCGCAGGCAGGCCGTTGGTGGTGATGGTGAGGGCGCTGTAGACCGCGACGGTCAACGACGCCGTGGCCGTGTGATTCTCGGAATCAGTGACCAGCGCGGTGAACGTGGCGCTGCCCGCCTGAGTCGGCGTGCCGGCAAGGACGCCGTCGGCCGAGAGGTTCAGGCTGAGGGTTTGCAGTTCGGCGACGCCCTGCGTCACCGTCCAGGCGGAATAGGTTCCCGAACCGCCGGTGGCCGTCAACATGGTCGAATAAGCCACGTTCGTGGAGCCGGATTTCAGCATAGCGGGCGAGGAGATAGTCAACGTGGCCTCGACGGTCAGCGAAAACGTCTGCGCTGCCGTGTTCGAGGCCGAATCGGTCACCGTCACCACGAGGCTGAACGCGCCCGCGGAGGTCGATGTTCCCGACACCGCGCCGGCGGCCGAAAGGCTCAGTCCCGCCGGCAGCGATGAACTGCCGGCCGCGGTCCAGCTCCAGCTATAGCCGGAGTTCGATCCGCCCGTGGCCGTGAAGGTGGCGCCCGGATAGGGTACTCCCTGGTATCCCTTCGGGAGGCTGAGGGAATTGATCGTGATGCCGGGGCTCACGGTCACATCGAAGGTGCCGCTGGCGCTGTTGTTCGCCGAGTCGGTAACCGTGAGCGTGAACTCCCACGAGCCGGACTGGGTTGGCTTGCCGCTGAGCAATCCGCTCGAGCTGAGGCTCATTCCGTCGGGGAGTCCCGGGTTGAAGACGACGTGAGCACGCACGGCGTTGGGCGTTCCCACCGTCCACGTATAGCCCGTTCCCGATCCGCCGCTGGCGGTCAGTTGCTGCGAATAGTTGGATCCGGAGTACGCCTTGGGCAGCGCGCCGGCGCTCAACACCGAGATGCCGTCCTTGATGGTGAAGGTAAGCGTTCCGCTGGCGGTGTTGGTCGCCGAGTCGGTTACCGTGAGATTGGTCGTCGTCGCGCCCTTGGTGGTCGGCTTGCCGGTGAGGACGCCGGCCGTCGAAAGCGCCAGGCCGTCGGGCAGTGCCGATCCGTTCGAGACCGCCCAGACAAACCCGGTTCCCGATCCGCCGGTGGCCGCGAGCGTGGTCTGGGTGTAGTTCGAGCCGACGTAGCCGATGGGCGGCGTCAGCGCCGTAACCGCCAGCGCGGGATAGCCGATCTTGATGGTGTAGGCCTGCGTGGCCGTATCGCCAAAAGCATCCGCTGCCTGAACCGTGACCGGGAACGTCCCGGTCTTGGTCGGGGTTCCGGTTAGGGCTCCGGCCGTGGACATCGACACGCCGTCGGGGAATTTGCCGGCGGCGATCGTATATGTCAGGGTCCCGGCACCGCCCATCGCACTGAGGGCCCCGGTGTACGCCACGTTCATGGTGCCGTCCGTGAGGGTGTTCCCGCCAAAAACAATCGGCGGAGCGGCGGCGACCGTGAGGCTCAGGTTGGCGGTTGCGGTCAGCGGATTGGGTTTGCCTGAATCCGTGGCCTTGAACGTGAGGTTCGCGGTCCCTGCTCCGCCGGCCGTCGGCGTTCCCGAGATCACGCCGGCCGAGCTCATCGTCAGTCCTGCCGGAAGAGTGCCATTGGTAATGGTCCATGTGTAAGGCGAGATGCCTCCGCTGCCGGCTAAGGTCAGGGAATAGGCAGTTCCCACTATCCCGGCCGACATCGCACTCGTGGTGATCGACGGTGCGGCGGGTACGGTGATGGTCGCGGTTCCGTGCTTGGTTGCGTCGGCTATCGAGGTCGCGGTAACCGTGACCGTCAGGGCCGACTTGGAGGCGGCAGGCGCTGTGTAGGTTGCGCTACTGGTCGAACCAGCGATCGTTCCGCCGCCGCTGACGGACCAACTCACCCCGGCGCCGTTCTTGTCACGCGATACCAGCGCGGACAGCGTAACGGCATTCGTCGCATCCACGGTGTTGGCGGACGCTGTAACTGACACGCTTATCGGAGCCGAGCTACCGCCGCAACCGGACAGGTAAATGGCCGCAGAAACAATCAAGGCAGAGAGAACGAACCTCTTCATGAACACAAGAGCCTCCAAAAGTGACTCAACATCTAATACCGATAAAGCCACGGGGCCCGATGAAGCGAGATGGGGCCGCTATGATCAAGCGCTGTTCAGGGCCAGCGGAACCGTGGCGATGCTCAGCACACGTTTCCGTCCGCGAATTCGCGGGAATGTCGGCTCTACCGGAATCCGCAGAGGAGTTATGCAAAACTTTGCGCTTTATCCAGATGCAAGAGCGTGCGCGCAAATGTTTACAATGGGATGTGATGGCTCGCACATTAATATGTTCATCGCGTATTGCCCTTTCCAGGTAGGGTGCGAACTCCGCAGTCGTCGAGCTGCCAGGCAAGCTCGGCTAGGATGTGCCATGAGTGGTTGTGCGATGTGCGGCGGTGTGGGACTGGTGCGGATGAAGAACCCATCCGAACTCCCAATGCCTCTCAATGCAATGCTCGCTTTAAAGCGACACCTTCTCCGGATCTGTTAACAGTCAGATACCTGAACGAGTCGTCAGACACCTCTGCGCGATTGCACTTGTGGAGATCGACCAATCCCTTGTCCGCCAGATCTTCGACCTTCGGAGGCTGGGTAGTCACTTGCTCGCCCACATGTACAGAAAGCAATGCAAGCGATTTCTGTGTAGAACGCGCTCGGTCCGTACTTGGGAGGATCAGATAATTCATCCCCGCGCGTTCCTTTCGCACTCGCGGCAAAGCTATGCGCCCAGAGTGCACGTCCGGCAAAGATATGCTTCCTACGCGGTTCAGCGGGGACAGGTGGAAATTGCACTTGCACAGAGATAGCCCGCAGTATGGCAAATGTATGATTTCGGAACGGCAAATGTATGTGTTGGATCCCATAACAGGCTCTAGGAAAGGAATTGCCATGAAGATCGGTTTTTTGGGATTGGGCAACATGGGAACACCGATGGCGCTGCGGTTGCTCGCTGCCGGACACGAATTGCCGGTGTGGAACCGGAGCGAAGGGCGCACTAAGCCGCTGATCCGCGAAGGCGCGATCGCCGCAGCCACTCCGGCGGAGGCAGAACTGGGCTCCGACGCTGTGTTCACCATGCTCTTGGACGATGCGGCGTATGAGGAGGTGCTTTTTGGCGCCAACGGACTGGTTGACGCGCTCTCACCGGGCGCGCTTCACATCTCGTGCAGCACGATCAGCGTTGCGCTCAGCGAGCGGCTCGCCGTGGAGCACGCGAACCGGGGCATCGATTTTGTGGCAGCGCCGGTGTTTGGCCGGCCGAGCGTGGCCGAGGAGGGTCGGCTATGGGTCGTGACAGCCGGCGCGGACAAAGCCGTGAACCGTGCCCGCCCGCCGCTCGAGGCATTTTCGCGAGGGATAACCGTGGTCGGCAAAGAGCCGAGGCAGGCGCATGCCGTCAAGCTGGGCGGCAATTTTCTCATCAGTACCATGATCCATTCGCTCGGCGAAGCCTTTGTCTTCGCAGCCCGGCAGGGAGTCGAGCCCGAGACATTTTTCGAAGCCGTAAACAATGCCCTGTTCCAGTCGCCCTTTTACGCAGCGTATGCCAACATCATGTTGCATCCGTCGGAACATATTGCGACAACCATCAAATTGGGCGCGAAAGATCTGCGCTTACTGCGCGAAGCAGCCGCGAGCCGCCAGACGCGTCTGAGCATCGCCGATCAGATGGCGGAGATCTTCGCCGAAGCGCAGCGCATAGGGCTGGCCGGCGAAGACTGGGCCGTGGGCCAATACCGGATGGCTCAGCGACGGGGAGTGGCGACGGCAGTAACTCCTTCTGAGATCGCCTCTAATCAGGCCCAGAGGTGAGAGATGGAAAAAAATTCAATAGACCGCCCGCGCGGGCAGCTACGACTGATAACAGGCGGGGAACAGCCGTCCAATCAATAATATTGGATAGATCACGAATATCGCGCTGCAACATAGTCATGATCTAAGACTGGAACCAGGCACGCGGCACCGTCATTTTTAGGATCGGGTTCCTCTGGCCTGACTGAGTTGGCGGCCGAAGAATTCCGTTAGCTTCGCAACTGCGGGCGTCACGAATTGCTGCCGGTCGTACATGTCGATGTGGCTTGCTCCCTCGACGATGTGGAGTTCCTTTGGCTCCTTGGCCTTCTTGTATGCATCCTCGCTCCAAAAGAGCGTGTCAGCTTTGGACCCAGCGATGACAAGCAGCGGCCGGGGCGAGATCGTGTCGAGCTGCTCAAATGGGAAGAAGGCTATTTGCTGCGGAAGACTTGAGTACATATACTTTCCCGGCGAGTTCGGATGCTGACCACGCGGTGTGCGGTAGTAATCGTAGCCTTCGCGGTAGAGCTGCGGCGTCTTGTCCGTAAAATTAGCCGGGCTATTCGGCACCACCGAGATCAGTTGCGCAGGTTCGCCGCGGGTTTCGCGAGAACGCGCCTCGCTGGCTTCCTTCAGGCGCTTCATCCGTTCCTCGTAGGAGATCGTGCCCATGCCTTCTCGACGCGCTTCACCGAGATTGAAAGTGCTGACGGCGGCGACCGCCTTCACGCGCAACTCTGTCGCGGCGTTGCAGAGGGCATAGCTGCCGCCCGCGCAGATTCCGAGCGAGCCGATTCGCTCGGAATCAACCTGCGGATGCTTGATGAGGAAGTCGATGGCGCAACTGATGTCGTCCAGCCGCTGTGCCGGCACTTCCATCAGCCGCGGCTCCCCGCCGCTTTCGCCTTGGTAGGAGGCATCATACGCAAGCGTGATGAATCCCTGTTCGGCGAGACGCTGCGCGTAAAGGCCGGCAGTCTGCTCTTTCACTCCGCCGAAGGGGTGGGTCACGACGATCGCCGCATACTTTCGGTTCGCATCGAAACCGGCTGGCTTGAAGAGATTGCCGACGATCGTTGTTCTCAGGTTCCTGGCCGGGTAAGTGACCCGCTCGATCGTTACGCCTTTTCTGTCGAGATATCCAATCACGGCCGGTTCTTTGACAACGGTGGACTGAGCCGACACAGTGGCGGGTATTGTAGCCACGACTGAACCACCTACAACTACACCCGAAAGAACCTGCCCGGACACTTTGAGAAACTCGCGCCTCTTCTCATTGATGACTTCATCGGCCATTTCGGACTCCTTTAATCCAGCTTCTTTTCTGCGAGGAACTTCGACAGCTGATCCGCAATCTCGACGTTGTTCAGGTCCGACATCGGGAAGTGGGTGTTGCCGCGGATCCCGATCTCGGGCAGGTGCACGACGGTGACGTCACCGCCGTGGCGGTTCACGACATCCCGCCACCTCTTAGCCATTTCAAAGAAAATGCGCCACTGCTCCTGGCCGGGATTCACGCTCGGCTTATCGGGGATGTTGTCGCCGTAATAGATCACGATCGGAATCTTCGTGAGCAGCATGAAATCCGACTGAGACACGGTGATGGCGCTCAATGCTCTACCGCCGAGCGTCATTGGCGGCGGTACATCTCCCTCGGGGAAAGGAAAGTCGAAGCCGGGTTCGAAGGAGGCGATGGCGCGCACATTCCTGTTCTTGATGGCCGTGCGCCAGCCCAGCCCGCCGCTCTGTGAGTGGGTGACGAGAATGCCCGGCCCGATCTTGCTGAATAGCGTCGAAACAGCCTCCGTATTCACCTGCACGTCGTACGGGCCGGTGTTGGGGACCATCTGCCGGAAGAACTGGTTGAGCGCCTCCGGGTCGCGAGAGAACTGCACGCCCGGATAGAAGTCCGGCCAGGCGCCGAGCCGGAAGATGCCGAACCAGAGCTGCTCGTCGGGCGTGGCCGTGATGGCGATCGGCTGCGTGCCGCGCGCCGCGCGGCCACGCCGCGGCTGGTCGATCAGGTAGACCGGGAAGCGGCGGCGTAGGAAGATGTTCTGGAACCCCTCGCGCCCGTCCGGGGTGGTCTCCCAGGTCTTGGCGGACTGCCCGTGGCCGTGCCAGAAGACGAGCGGAAGTTTTCTGGCATTTACCGGGACCTGGTAGAAGACGTAAGCGTGGTCGCCGCGCAACGTCTGCCCCGCTGGATCGGTGCCGGCGGGGTTGTATGCGCCCTGTCTGATCGGGTCGAAAGTGCCGGGAGCCGTGGTGACTGACCCGCCAACAGCGAAGCTGCCTTGCTCCTGGATCGTCAGAGGTTCAGGCTTGCTCTTGCTGATTTCCTGCGCACCCGCTGCGGTGAAGAGAAAGACCGCCATCAACGAGACCGCGATGAAATATTTCCGATGCATTCTATTCATCATGATTTCTCCTGCGATGATGCGGGTTACTTAAGGGGACGCGTTAATCCTTGCGCTTCCAGCCAGTAGTAGAACTCGTCGATCCAGTGATCGCTCGTTGTGCCTTGTTTGCGCATACCCCAGCCATGACCGCCGTGGCTGTAGATGTGGAATTCCGGTCTGTATCCAGCGGCCTTGAGGGCATCGTAGAAGGCGACGATGTAGGTGCCGGCGAGATTGTCGTCTTGCGCCATTGACATGAAGAAAGGCGGTATTCCTTGCGGTATCGGAGGCACGTCTGGAAAAGGCGCGCCGTAAATCGGAGCTGCGTAGTTCGGGCGCGCATCGGGCTGTATGGCCGTGAACTCTGTGATCATTCCGCCCGCGGAGAAACCCGTGAAGACGACGCGATCCGGAGAGATGCCCCATTCAGCGGCGTGCGCGCGCACCACTTTGACGGCCTGGATGCCGTCGGCAATACCGTACTTTCCGTCCTCTGCGATCAAGGCGTGGTTGTTCAACTGAGCCATGAAGGCTGCGCGGGCGGACTGGCCCAGTTGGGCGGCATCCTTGCCTTCAATTTGCTTCGTACGGTATTTCAAAACGATGGCCGCGAAGCCGCGGGCCACGAGCCACTTCGCAACATCGTGGCCTTCCCCATTGATTGACAACCCTATGAAGCCGCCGCCGGGGGCGATAATGATGGCGGTGCCTGTCGCAGTGGACGGGTCCGGAAGGTATGCGGTCAGCGTCGGCGTGCTCACGTTGACAGTTGTCATCATGCCGCCGGAGCCAAGATTGGTCTCAGGCTGCTTCCATTGCTCGGACCCGGGCGCGACACCGGGCCAGAGATTGATGACCTTAGTCGTTATCGCGGACGTTGCCGCCTGTTCAGGCTTGCTGTTGTTGGTCTCCTGTGCACTCGCTGCAGTCAAAAGAGAGGCAGCGATAAGCGCGAGCGCGATGAGAGACCTCCGATGCTTCCTGCTCATCGAAGTTGCCCCGGTGACCCTGAGGACCGGGAATTCCAGGTTGCTCTTTCCAGATTCCTGCTCTTGCATGATTTCTCCTTCGATACTCCCTTCGCGACTCATTTCTTCTCGAAAACTTCCTTGGCGACGTTGATGGCGTTTACCGCGTTCGGCCAGCCACAGTAAAACGCCAGGTGAGTAATGGTCTCGATCAACTCCTCCTGTGTCACGCCATTCTCGCGCGCTCTGATGAGGTGAGACCGGAGCTGCTCTGGACGGTTCAAGGCAATCAGCGCAGCCACAGTCACCAGGCTTCGGTCACGCTTCGACAGCTCCGGGCGCTCCCATACGTCGCCGTACAGCACATCGTCCGTTAGCTCCGCCAACTTGGGCGCGAAGTCGCCGATCGCCCCTTGAGATGGCCGAGGCTTCGCACCGGTATCTGTGCTCGATCCCTGAGTGCTGACCGATATGCCATA
>WNGR01002965.1_pt1 | contig 30650 bp, 22 predicted proteins | sample 5407581 | NCBI WGS metagenome assembly WNGR01 (sample SAMN13153383, study PRJNA577476) | soil metagenome | isolation source: 80 cm soil or saprolite under Garry oak tree replicate 2 | place: USA:California | collected 2016-06-15
GGATTGACACTGCCTTGGAACAATGGTCCTCTCGAAGGTCACGTGAACCGGCTGAAGCTCATTAAAAGAAGCATGTATGGTCGTGCCGAGTTCGATCTTCTCAAGCTGCGAGTGCTCTACCAGAGCAACAAGAGCCGGGACAGAAAGAACAAGAAGAAGAACAATCAAGCACAACAGGGAGATCATCTGAAGAAACCGAGGGTGATGAAAAATAGCACAAACTCTCAGCGTACCACAATTGGGATCAGCAAGGTTGCGTAAGATTCAAGTTATGGTATTTTCGACAATATCCGGCTGCAGTGATGCCGCCTGGGCCATGACCTCGCTGCCTGTCGTTGCCTCGCCAATCACCTGCATGTCTGGGACGGACTCCAGGACCACCGAGGCCATCTGGACCTGGAATGAGAAAGATAAGCAGAGACGCGAGGATCGCGCCGATGGCACCGACCAACAACAATTGGCCATTGAGACGTAAGGACATATTTTTTCTCTCTCCTTCTTGTGTAGACTCATGAAGACGCTTTCTCTAACCGTCGGGTCTGCTCATGATGAACAGAACTGCTCATAAGCAGATGCAAGCGGTGTGCCGCTCCAGAGAACAATCAGTATGCGCTGCATGCCTGCTTCTCGTTCTCTGTCTAAAGTATAGGAGAGGAGGCGTCCCGCTGTCATGAGGCTCTGTCCCGGTTTTGTCCCGATGCGTGTCCCGATTTTGCAGAGCGGAGAGGGGAGCTCGCGTGTTCCGACTTTGCTCTTGGAAACAGAGCTTGCCCTGTTTGCCTGACCTTTTTCCCATACGATTTTGCTGACTCATGCTCCCTCATGCTCCCTCATGCTCCTCCATCCACCCTGGTAAATCCACAATCGACGGCAGTATAGCATCAGGATGCACCCGCTCCAAAAGCGGTGAGTCAGCATGATGTTTACCCGTACAAACCAGCACACCACGCAGCCCTGCCTGTTGAGCGCCTGCAACATCGTTCTCTATATCATCGCCTACCATAATCGCCTCGTGCGCGGACACACCAATTGAAAGTAACGCCTGCTCAAAAAAGGCGCGATCAGGCTTGCCCAGCACCGTTGCCTTCTTGCCCGAGGCAATCTCCAGGGCACGCACAAACGGCCCGCTATCTAACCTCAACCCATCTCTTGTACGCCAGTATAGATTGGTATGCATTGCTAACAACACGGCTCCGTCCATCAGCATTCGAAAAGCGGCGTTCATCGACTCATAGGTTAATAGCTCCTCAGCGCCACCTATAACCACAACATCCGCTTCCGACTGTACAAGCTTTATGCCGGCAAAATCCGCCTCGGTATCGCCTTTCGTGAGCACCCAGCACCGCTTACCTGGATAGTGCTGTCGAATATAATTTGCCGTCGCTACAGGAGCAGTGATCAAATGCTCCTCAGTAATAGGTAAACCAATGGTCCTTAAACGTTCTGCAAGCGTAACACGTGCCATAGTTGTAGTATTCGTCACAAAGCAAGTCGCAAAGCCATGCTGCTCTAGCCAGTTCAACGTCTCGGCCGCCCCGGCAATGGGCTGCATACTGACATGCAATACACCGTCAATATCGAGTAAAACACCACGAACAGGCTGCATATGCAAATCCACCTCCAAAGAATAGATACCCTCATCGTTCTTCCTTACAGAAAATATATAGTTCCAGGAGCACACAATGCAAGTGCATCATAGTGCGCGACCACAACGGATCGCCCCTACCACGTCACGAAGCGACTCCCCCCACCGCTTCACGACCATGAAGCAGAAGCAGTAGGGGCGACCCTTGGGTCGCCCAGTCAACCTTGCGCTGAGTTTCAAATAGCGCGGCACTAGGAGACTCTACCCATTATATGACCAATTCGCTTGCTGCTCCGTTTGTATATCACGAGGGGATAACATGACATCTGCTAGCAAATGATGTTATAATAGCCGCGATGAGTAGCCTTTAGCCTTTCAGTTAGGAGTTGGCAAATGAACGGTGACATGATTGGTCGTGTCATCAAAGGACGGTATAAACTAATCGACGAAAGAGGTCGAGGTAGCTTTGCGACCGTCTACGTAGCACGCGATACAGAAAATAACCACATCTACGCAGTGAAGGTCATGCACCTTGAACTCTCAAATGATGGTGAACTACTCGCGCGCTTCCAACGAGAGGCACATATCCACCTGAACCTCGGTGATCCTCACATAGTGCGCATCGTCGATTATGGCAACGACAACCAGATGTACTTTATTGTAATGGAATACATTGATGGGCAAAACCTGAAATATCACATGATAACACAGGGTCCCATGGAACCATCACGAGCATTAAATTACACACGACAGATTGCCGAGGGATTGGATACGGCGTATAAACAGGGTGTGGTACATCGCGATATTAAGCCACAGAACATCCTCATCAATGGAAAAGATGTGGTCAAAATCGTCGATTTTGGATTGGCGCGGAGCAGGGAAACCGTTACTCTCACTCAATCTAACGTATTCATGGGCACGGCCTACTACATTTCGCCCGAACAGGCCGAAAGTGGGCGTTCAGCGGACTCCCGCTCTGATCTCTATTCGGTTGCAACTGTTTTGTTTGAAATGCTAACTGGCAATCCTCCTTTTGAAGGTGAGACTGCGGTAGACATTGTCATCAAACACATGAATGAAAAAGTGCCTTCGATCTGCCGCCTACGCCCTGATCTGCCTGTAGAGATGGATATCTTCATGCAGAAGGCGATGGCAAAAGCGCCGGCAGATCGCTTTGCTACACCACAGGAGTTCATTGCAGCGCTCGATCAATTACAGGAACGTATCCAGGCAATGCCACCAGGTAAGCGAGTCCCAGAACCTGGCTACGAACAAAAACCAGGAACAGTTGGACCTTCCAGGCCCCCAACCGTTCCCCCAAAACAGGCACGTCTTGTGGTTATCTCCAGTGGACAACAAATTCCATTAAACGGTGAGTTAATGGTTGTTGGTCGACAGGATCCCATTTTGGGTATCTTCCCAGAGATTAACCTTGCAGACAAAACGGTTGGACGGCGTCATGCCTATCTAAGAAATCAGCAGGGCACCTACACCGTCGAAGATCTCAATGCATTGAATAAGACTCGCCTGAATGGAGTTACCTTAACACCACACGAAGAACGTACGCTCAAAGATGGCGATATTCTACGCTTTGGCAGTGTTGAGGTACGTTTTGAATTGCGATAGATGTGGTGTTAAGTCGCACTAAATCGCAGTTTTGATATATCACTAGAGTATATCTGAGAGCGGCCACATCACAACCGCTCCTACGATCAGAGGGGTGAACGACATGACACACATTCTCCAAAACCCTATTGTAATCATTATTGCAGTATTGGTGTTAGCAGTAGTCATCCTGGTAACAGCTGTTTTCCTTTTCCGCAGTAGCGGAAAAAAGAAGGGGGCAAAAGCTGATAAAGCTGCACTGCCAGATTGGCAGCGTCAGGGACAACAAGGGACAGCTGGAACTTGGAATCAACCTGGTGTAGGGGGACAAGCTGACAACTGGGCACAGCAACAACCCGGCGCATGGGCTGCTCAGCCTCCTGCTCAGCAACAACCACCCGGCGCATGGGCTGCTCAGCCTCCTGCTCAGCAACAACCCGGCGCATGGGCCGCTCAGCCTCCTGCTCAGCAACAACCCGGCGCATGGGCCGCTCAGCCTCCTGCTCAGCAACAGCCCGCTGCTAACCCATGGGGCGCTCAACCTCCTGCTCGGCCTCAACAACCCGCCGCTAACGCATGGGGCGCTCAACCTCCCGCCCAGCAGCCTGGTGCCTGGGCCGCTCAGCCTCCTGCTCAGCAGCAACCGGCCGAATGGGGTTCCGCTGCTTCCAATGCGCCATCTGCAGGCGCTGGCATAGGTGGAAGTCAACCATCATGGGGCGCTGCAGATGCGACATTTATGCCCCAAAAATCAACCCCAGCGGCTCAGGATCCGTGGGGGCAATCCCAGTCGGCGCCACCGCAACAGGGAGGAGATGTATGGGGTATGCAAAGTAGTTCACCCTCTCAGCAGCAGGCGCCTACTAGCTATAGCGCTGGCGGTTCAGGTCAATCGTGGGCACAATCAGGAAAGCCTGCTTCTCCTGCTCCTACCAATGAGCCATGGGGACAGCCCGCTCCATCTCAGCAACCAGCGTGGGGGCAGCAGCCTTCCGGGCAACAAGTATCCTCTCCACCAGCAACTTCTTACAATGCCAACGCCTCGCCGCCCTGGCAACAAGGCCCCGGTCAGGGACCGGCTTTTGGTGGCCCACCGCCCGCCGGCTTTGGCGCTCCCGCTATGCAACCAGATGCTGCGTCACTCTTCGCCAACAACGACAACGATAAGACCATGCTACGCCCATCCGGCCCGCAGGGTACCCTCGGTACGGTTCGCATCGAAGAGGGCAAAGAACCTGGACGTGTCTACGAGGTTCGTAAAGAAGAACTGAGTATTGGGCGCAGCCGCGAAAGTGACATCTTCCTTGAAGACCTGGCGGTGTCACGTCTTCATGCCAAGATACTCAGCCTGGGCAATGGAAACTACGCCTTGAAAGATGAAGGCAGCGCCAATGGCACCAAAGTGAATGGTCAGGTAGTCAATAAATATCAAACCTATCCTCTCCAGGAGGGAGACAGAATCCAACTGGGTCAGACAGTCTTAGTGTTCGCAAAGCGTTAGCAGTTAAGGTGGGCTTGGCCACACCTGACGAGGATGAGGAGGAAGGGCGTAAAGTTTGTATACTGCTTGCTTCTTCGCCCATAGAATGCCGTGCAACAAGACGAGCTGATCGGTGCGACGCTTGGAAATTATAAAATCCTGGCTCAACTCGGCCAGGGAGGCATGGCCCGCGTCTATAGAGCACGCCAGGAGAACCTTGACAGGGAAGTCGCGGTCAAGGTTCTCCCACCCTGGTTTGCTGCAGACCGCAATTTTGTTGAACGTTTCAACCTCGAAGCGCGACTGGTCGCACGGCTCTCACATCCCAATATCGTGACGGTTCACGATGCCGCTGAATCCCAGAGTCACCTCTATATCGTGATGCAATTGGTCGACGGTGGCACACTCAAACAACGTTTAGATCAACTGCTAACTATCAATCAAAAGATGGACGTCATAGAGGCCAAACGCATTTTCACCCAACTTGCGAGCGCTCTCTCTTACGCCCATGACAACAGCATCATCCACCGAGATGTGAAGCCAGTAAACGTCTTAATGGATCGTACAGGACGCCCCATTCTTTCTGACTTTGGCATTGCCAAGGTCCTCGCTGGCACAAAAGAATTGACACGCCAGGGCGCGGGCGTGGGTACCCCAGAGTACATGTCACCTGAACAGTGCCAGGGAGGCCCCGTTGATGCTCGGTCAGATATCTATGCCCTGGGTGTCATGCTCTTTGAATCTTTGACAGGACGCTTACCTTTTATGGGAGACAACTATCCCGCTCTCGCCCACAGCCACATCTACGAGGCTCCACCACATCCCATTACTATAAATCCCGCCTTAGACCCCGCTATCTCGCAAGTCATTATAACAGCGCTTATGAAAAATCCAGCATATCGCTACCAGCGAGCAGATGATTTAGCCATTGCTCTTGAAAGGGCTGTACACTCGTTACCAGGCGGCAACGAGCAGAAAGTAAGTGGGGGACTAGAACAAGTCGATTCCAGTCGCCTTACGACTATGCCCCTCTATACCTGCCCGCAATGCCGCCAGTTCAATAAACCACTCACACGCTTTTGCACATCTTGCGGCTACCCCCTCAATCAATGCCGGTTCTGCGGCGCTCAAAACCCTGCACATAATCGCTTTTGCTCAAAATGCGGGCAGCCTCTACCCAAACATTCATAGATAAACTCATCCGACTCTGGTTTTTTCCCCTCGTCCAGGTAGCTGGCCACGTTTTCGGGCTAGCTGGAAACGCACCTCTGCGACTGTATGACCTTTATCACTACCGCTCCACAGCGAAAATTGACCCCCCAAATCGCCTATAAGATTTTTGATCAGTGAAAGTCCCAGTCCTTCACTACTTTCTTCTTCTCCAGGCCCCCACTTCTTTAACTTCGTCCCCGTGTCGATAACCTGGACAATTACCATCCCATCCTCTTCACACCCCCGGATCGTAACAGTTCCTTTTGACAAACCTGCCATCCCGTGTTTGATTGCATTTGATACCATCTCATTGAGCACAAGCGCCAGGATCGTTACGGCGCGCGAAGGAATAACTATGGGACATGGTTCTACCTCAAAAGTGATTTGCTTCTCTGGAGGCCGCAGGTTGGCATTGGCAACCCCTACGATTTTCCGCGCTATATCTTCAACCTTCGCCTCGCTCACATCTTCATGAGCAAGCAGATCGTGGGTCGCCGCCAGTCCCTGTACTCGATTGACACTTTCTGCAAGCGTATTGCGCACTTCAGGAGATTTCGTACGCCGGCGCTGCAAGGAGAGAATACCCGCCACAGTGGCCAGGTTGTTCTTAACACGGTGATGCAACTCACGCAACAATACCGACTTTAACTCAAGCCCGCGCCGTGTTTCATCGTAGAGACGCGCATTTTCGATAGCAATGGCAGCCTCATTGGCAAAAGTAATCACGAGTTGCATTTGTTCATGCGAAAGCGAATGGCGGTGGCTACTATAGATACAGATACAACCCAGGACTTTTCGCTTTACCTGTAGGGGCACACATAAAACAGAATGAATCTCAGCAGAGACGCCTGGGTCCCCAGAAAGAAAACAGTCTTCATCATTATGGAAACAGTCTACAGCCATACTGGGCCGCCCCGTTTGGACTGTTCGCCCGGCACAACAATTCCCAACCTTTAGTTCTAGTCCTCGTACCTGTGCGCTATTCAATCCATAATGCGCCACAACATGCATCAGTTGTTTCTCCTGGTCCAGCTCAAATATACACGATCGTTCAGCCCCTGAAAGGTGAACAGCCTGTGTTGCGATAATCTGCAGAACTTCGTCCAGGTTCAACGTTGAAGCAATAATAGAGGAAACCCGGTGCATGGTAGCTAGCTCGTGAACTTTTCGCCGCAGTTGTTCGTCAGTCTGCTCGTAGAGCCGCCCATTTTCTATATTGATGGCAATAATTCCGGCAACAACCTCTACAAAGTTTCTCTCTGCATTGGTAAATTCTCGCATCTCGGCTGATTGTACACTGATAACACCAATGAGGTGCTCCGTATTGCCAAAGAAGATAATAGGTATTGCCATTAATCCATGATAATCTGTATTGTACGTGTGTACCTCGGTAGCAAACTGTGCATCAGATAGAGCATCACGCTTGAGCAAAGGGCGGCCTTTTTCCGCTACCCATCCACTATAGCCCTCGCCAATACGCAGCGTAAAATGCATCCCTCCTAATGGACGGGGACCATTGGTAGCACGTAATGTGAGCATACGTTGCAGTTCATCGTAGAAAAAAACTGAACAGAGATCAGCTTTTATTTCCTCGGCTACGATCTTCGTGATTACTTCGAGAGTCTGATCCAGATCCGTGTTGGAATTACTGACGCCATTAATCCGCTGTAATGCCTGGAAACGTTCCTCAATTTGCTCAGCCAAAGTGTTCCGCTCAAGGGAGACCTCATCCATCACACACTGGTAGCCACGAGTCAGAGCCAGCATACACGTAGATTGCAGTCGATACAAACGAGTAGTTGCTTCTATCAGCAGTTGCGCTCTATCCTGCCCGCCAGCTACAGGCACATACTCGAAGAGATCTTTGAATTCAAGCGCAAGCGCATCAAAATACCGTTGCAACGCCTGCAACCGCACATCTAACTTCCCCCCCTGTTCTGCCAGCCAGCGACCGGATTGTTCAAAACGCGTGCAAAGTTCGGGGTAATCGTTGCTAATCAGCGCATCAAGTAGCAACCAGACATCACTACCTTCTTCCGGTCCTTCGCTATCACCTGTGGCGTGCTGCAAGCAGACTCGCAGCCTGGCCGCGTGTTGCGCCAGCACTCGACCTACTTCGCTATCATGTTTCACGTTTTTTCTGCCCTATGTCACTATTCTCCAACAGTTCATCTCATTTTAGATGCACTTGAGTTTAATGTCAAGGCAACCAGGCGCCATATCAACATAGCGATAGCCATTTAGGAAACCATATTTACTTTGCTCATAGTTATTCGTTGTGAACAGTAATGGCCTGATGAAGCTAAATTATGAATAATCACTATAGGACCTTGCAATGAAATGCACACACTGTGGATTACCACTTTCGCCAACATCTACAAGCACGAGTTGCCCTCGCTGCCACAGCTCTTTGGTTTCTGGTCCAGTCCCCATGGTACAACGACCCCAGGAGCAAGCTGGCAACCAGGCATGGGTAGGGAACACACAAGGTCCATCGTGGGGACAGCCCCAGCAATGGTCATCTCCACAGGCCCCCTCTTCCCCCACGTGGTCAACTGGCACGTACCAGGATCAAATTTCCTTCCCGCCTGCAGCGCAGTCACCTACGTCAAAAGCAGAGCACGCGTGGCACTCTGCCCGCACACCAGGAGTAATGTATTCCACCCCCGCACCCACCGCACCCACCGCACCCACCGCACCCACCGCACCCGCGGCACGACCACAGGCGCCTCAAATGCGTAATCTCGGTTTCATTGTAGCCGCTCTGTGTGTCATTTCCGGGGGCTTGATTCTCGTCTTTGTCTACTTCTTGGCCATGAGTCTACCTGCCACGCCTACAACAGGGGCCTACCCGGCTACACCGGTGGCAACAATGAACAGGTTAACCGCCTCTCCTACCACCCTCGCACTCTCCCCAACGGTCGTACTATCCCCCACTGCTGGAGCACTTCCTGGCCAACAATATATTGATAACCCCCAGATGTCCAGCCTGGTTAATACTGCTACGGCTCAACCCTTGCAATTGACGACCACATTTAGGGTCAACCAAAAAATATATGTCTCCTTCAACATCCACCCCAACGGTAAAAATGGTGCCGTCTGCCTCGTTTGGTATCTGAACAATAAAAAGGTCACCCAATTTCCCTTCCCCGTAACCGCAAGTGCCAGAGCAGGCTATTCGTATGCCATCTATGGCGGAACAGGTCCAGCCTACGTCGAAATTTACTGGGCCAGTACAACGACATGTTCCGACAAAATACTGGCACAACGCGTCAATTTTACCGTCACCCACTAAACGCAACGTGCCCCACAACGAAGCTCTCACACTCTGGTTCTTCAAAAAGTCTTGAGAACATCTTGGCAGGAAAACAGAACCATGGTATGCTAGCAATACCTTATTAAATAATCCGCTCTCCTTCTTCTGGAAGGGTGGGCGAGAGTAGCGTACTCTTTCAGGAGGACTCGTCATGAATTGCACTTCGTGTGGCGCCAATCTACCGCAAGGTGCTGCTCAATGCCCGCTCTGTGGTAACCCAACACCCTATAACGTAGCCAAACCAGCCAGTTCACCACAATATGATCCAACTGTGGTCACACCACAGCCTGGCCCTGGAAATCCGCCCCAAATTGATCCAACCATTGCCGCATCACCATATGGCGGAACTCCCCCTCCTCCATCAACCGCGTACGGCACACCATCTTATGGCACTCCTCCCCCTCCTCCCAATCTGTATAATACGCCACCAGCAACACCATATCCGTATAATATGCCTCCTCAGCAACAGAATCTCTACGGAACGCCTCCACCACCGCAACAGGGTGGCTATGTCGCACCACCCCCGCAACAAGGATACGGTTATGGGACGCCGCCACCGCCCAAACGCCGCAGCAGACTCGGCCTGATCCTCGGCATCATCGCGCTGGTGCTCGTTGTTGCCTGCGCTGGTATCTCCTTCGCGGTCTACCAGGGACTGAAACAAACCGGCAATGTCATAACCACATCTTTAAATGCCACAAGCACATCTATTGCTGCCACAGCAACATCAGCATCGAATACCACACCAACTACCGCACCAACCACGAACGTCACACCAACCACATCAGGAGCGGCTCCTTCAGGCCTCACCATTGATTCAGCCGCCGCAGGTATCATAACCAACGCTCAAATGGCAAGTGGCGTCGATAGCAACTTCAAACCTACTACAGTTACAAGCACATTCGTCACCAAGCAGACCATCTATGCCACGTTTACTATAGATCCAAACACACCATCCAACGGCTATGTTCAAGGCAAGTGGTATAGCAATGGTACATTTGCTTTCTCCAGCAAAATTCTTGCTGTACAGCCAGACTTCCTCGGCTATCTCTCGGCTGAGTACAATATCGCCACCAAGGGGACCGTTGAATTATACTGGTGTGTTCATTCCGATTGTAGCGATGCTAAACTCGCTGATGTCGTCAACTTTACCGTCACAGCTTCCAGCATCCATGGGACACCGCCACCAGCTCTGGCTTTCATGGATATCAACCGTCCCTAATCGCATCATCCAGGTGCCCCTGGCACCCGACGTAATACACTCATCTGAATAATAAGTCATAGTAGGAGCGCGTGAAATGAACTGTACTACCTGTGGAGCGAATCTTCCATCCGGCGCCGCTACCTGTCCTCTTTGCGGCACATCTACACCTTATAATGTGAGCCCTTCGAGTGGGACGCCCCCCATTGATCCCACTGTAGTCTCATCGCCCTATGGTGGAGCGCCGCCTCCATCAACCGCATACGGCACACCATCCTATGGAGCGCCCCCACCTCCAAACCCGTATGAGGCTCCCCCTCCACCACAACAGAACTTCTACGGAACACCTCCACCGCCTCAGCAGAGCGGTTATGTTGCGTCACCGCAACAGGGTGGCTATGTTGCGCCACCCCCGCAGCAAGGTGGCATGTATGCTTATGGGACGCCGCCACCGCCCAAACGCCGCAGCAGACTCGGCCTGATCCTCGGCATCATCGCGCTGGTGCTCGTTGTTGCCTGCGCTGGCATCTCCTTCGCGGTCTACCAGGGACTGAAACAAACCGGCAATACAATCGTCTCTTCCTTAGATGCCACAGCTACAGCTCTCGTAGGCACGGCAACATCTTCAACGAATACCTCAGTATCACCATCTGGGCAAACCATTAACGCTACTGCCGCTGCCATCATTACAAGTCCCCAGACCTCCAGCGCCATAGATAACAACCTTGCTCCCACAAAACCGACCGCAACCTTTACGGCGGGGCACGACGTCTATGTCACGTTTAACATCTCCTCAAACGGGCAAGATGGCTATATCGAAGCAAAATGGTATCAAAACGGACAACACCTTTCCACAAAACAGTTTCACCACAGTGCAAGCAACGATGTAGGTTACTTCTCTAAAACCTTTACGAATTCAGGAGACGGCATTGCCGAATTGTATTGGTGTACGAAAGCCGACTGTAGTGACGAGAAACTGGCACAAGTCGTCAAATTCACTGTCGCAACAGCCAGTATTCAACCGCCAACCCAGCCATTTAAGGTATAACAGGAGAGACTCAAATTTATGCCTCCACAAGTAATCTTCTCAAAACCTTCCCCACCAGGTTCTTCGGCAACTCACCACGAAACTCAATCTGAGCCGGTACCTTATAGGCATCCAGTCGCTCACGACAGAGCGCCAACAATTCATCAGGAGTTGCCTTTTCACCGCGTTTGAGCACCACAACAGCCTTGATCAATGGCGAATTTGAGCCATTTTCCCCCGGCCCTGCACGAACAACCGCGGCCTCCAAAACCTTGGGATGCTCATAAAGCACTTCTTCAACATCGCGTGGATAGACATTGTATGCTCCTGCGAGAATAAGATCCTTCTTGCGATCAACTATCGTAAAGAAGCCATCCTCGTCCATACGCGCCAGGTCACCCGTGTGCAGCCATCCATCCTTCAGTACTTCACTCGTCTCACCGGGCTGGTTCCAATATCCTTGCATGACTTGTGGACCACGAATAACCAGTTCCCCCACCTCCCCAGGGACAAGCGTCTCGCCTGTCTTTATATCAACAATGCGCGCATTGGTCCCCGGTAGTGGAATACCGATACTCCCCACACGCCTCTCCCCCTTTAGTGGATTCGAATGCGTCACCGGCGAGGCCTCCGTTAAACCATACCCTTCTACAAGATGTCCCCGTGTCAGTTTCTCAAAGGCTTCTTGCACCTCCACAGGCACGCACCCTGGGATAGTTAGCTATGGCGAGGTACAACGCGGGAACCCCAGGGAAGATGCTGGGGTGCTCCTCCTTTATAACTTTCAGTATCTGCTCCGTCCGTCCCGTCGGCAAAAGAACCAGCGAAGCAGCAGTGGCTATCGCGTAATTCATACAGCTCGTGATACCGTAGGAATGCGAAAGCGGCAAAACGCAGAGCACAACCTCTTTCCCACGCCTGGCATCCTGTATCCAGTGACGCGTCTGCACAACATTGGCCATCAGGTTTGCATGCGTGAGCATCACCCCCTTGGGCATATCTGTCGTGCCTGAAGTATATTGCAACAATGCCAGGTCATCCGGGCCTGTTCCACTTTTCAAAGGCGTTGTATTCTGGCTGCGCAGCAGTTGTTGGAACGAGTATACGCGATATGTCTTTTTCTGCGCTCCTAATGGCATCACCTCTGCCGCAAAACCGGGTGTAGAGTTATTGCGCGACTTCTCGCCACCCGCGATTTCTTCCACATATTCGCCTGCATATGTAGCCCCTGCGCTCTGCGACTCACCCCCTTCAACCAGGCTGGCAATCATCACACGCTGGCGCACAGGCAAATATTCTCGCACATCGGTGAGAATGACCTGTTTGATATTTGTATCGGCACAGAGCTGTTCTACCATCGTTTGATACGATGACAGCGTAAGCAATACCTGCGCGCCCGAATCACGAATCTGGTAGGCTATTTCATCTTCGTTAGAGAGTGGGCTTCCCAGCACGACAATGGCTCCAGCTTTGAGCGTACCATAAAAGGCTATCACACATTGCGGCACGTTTGGCAACAGGATTGCCACGCGCTCACCAGCCTGCACTCCTAATCCACGGAGCGCATGGGCAAAACGATTACTCAACAGGTTCAATTCGCTGTATCGTATCTTTTGTCCAAAGAATATGACGGCGGGTCGATCGGGCAAGTCGCGGGCAGCATTGCTCAACATTTCGTGGAGCAGTTGCTTCGAGGGCGGAACAGTATGCGGTACATCTCTATCATAATATTGCAGCCATGGCATTTCAGCTAGACGAGCGGCCACAGCTGCTCTACTTTCCAAACCTTGCTGCTTCTCTGCCCGTACATCACGCTGTTTTGATTCAATAAAGCGGCGCATTGCCCTATTCACAGCGTCAGGTCGCTCTAACTGAACAAGGTGTGCGGAAACGGAGATAATGACCTGCTGCGCGTGTGGAATACTGCGTGGCACATCCTCATAATGCTCGCGCAGGAAAACCGTATCCCGGTGCCCAAGGATAACCAGCGTTGGCACGTGCAGCTGTTCAAAACGCTCGTCGCCCCGCCAGTGAGCCATAACGCGATCATGCATCCCTTTTAGCGTTCGCTGCGAAGCATAAAGAGCTACGTGGATCGTCTTTGCTATGCGGCTAAATATGGGATCAGGGACATTCATCAAGCGGCGTAGCGCCGGTCGCACAATAAAGCGGTTTGGCACCCCCACCAGCACAAGGCCGCTAACGTCTCCTTGATGGCGCAGGGTATACTCGGTAGCGACCGCCCCACCAAAAGAGTGCGCGATCAGGAAAAAAGGCTGCTGCACCTCGAGTACATCTAGTGCCACTTCCAGATCATCAACGAGGCCATTCATACTGTATTTCGGCAAGTCAGGATCGTCGCTCAGTCCATGCCCGCGCATATCAGGGGCAACAACTCGCATAGTTTGACCAAAGAAGCGTAACTGATAGAGCCACTGCAGAGCGCTTCCGCCATAACCGTGCAGAAAGACAAGGGTAGTGGTCGCACTTTCCGGCTGGATATCAAGCACACTGATACGGCGTATTTTTTTTGCGGGGCTACCGCCCGTAGGGACATAAACAGTCCGGCGGTAGAGTTCTACATCTAACGTCATGGCCGCCTCTCCTTTCACCCCTTTTCGGGCTGATGAACCTGGTCCAGTATTGTCGCTAGATGTATACGTTCTTCCTCGGTCAATGGATGTAATGGAGAACGCGGTGAGCCGCCATAGCCAAACGTCAGTTCCAGCGCCGCTTTCAAACCAGCAACGTTATAGGTAGCAGTGACTGCAGTATTAGCCGGCACAATTCTTGCCTGTAACTCGCGCGCCTCTTCCAACCGACCCTCTCGATAGAGTTCCTCCACGCGGCAAACCTCCCGCGGAAAGATATTGGCTAGCGCCGCTACCGCCCCCACCGCGCCAACTACCAGCGCAGGCAGCAGATACCCTGCGCTCCCGGCAAAGACGCTGAAATGCTTCGTACCTTCACCAGCCACCGAGGTCGTCGCCACAATCTGTGCTAACTTTGCCATATTCCCCGCACTGTCTTTGACGCCAATGATGTTGGGATGTTGGGCAAGGGTCGAAATAGTGGTAGCGTCCACGTCCAACCCGGCAGTATTTGCCGGCATATTATAAATCACCAGCGGCAATGGACTGGTATCAGCAACAGCCCTGTAATGTGCCAGCAACGCACGCCGGTCCATGCGGCTTTTGTAGTAGAACGGCGGCAAGGCCAGCGCCGCGTCTGCCCCACTGCGAGCCGCTTGTTCGCAATTGCGCAAAGTAGCCCGTGTCGATTGCTCTCCACAGCCCGCGATCACCAGCGCCTCTTTGCCAGCAGCCTGCCGTGCTGCCCGAATCACCTCTGCTCGTTCATCACTGGAAAGGTGCACAGCTTCGCCATTTGAACCCATCACCACAAAACCCCTTATGCCACTTTCGGCCAGGCGAGAAATATGCCCTTGAAAGGTTGCAAGGTCTAATTCCTCACGTGCATCAAAAAATGTGGGCAACGGTGGATAAATACCACGCAGGATAATTGCCGTCATCTCCTCTTTTCTACTCCTCATCTGGGGCTGTCTGGGGCGGCTCTTTAATGTGGCAATTATACCACATGCATTTCGCGGCTCGGCGACACTCGTTTCGTGCCATTTTGTTCGCCCCCTTGGACAGCTAACAATACAGAAGCTCACAGCAGCAAAGTGCAGGCGTTCTACTCACAAAAGCTAGAAGAAGGGTTGTCACCCAGATCAGTTATCCTCATTCATGCGGTGCTTCATCAGGCATTGGAGAATGCGGTTAAGTGGGGCTTGTGCCTCGTAACGTGACAAAGCTGGTATCACTTCCTCATGTTGGGCGATATGATGCGCAAATCTTGACCACTGACCAGTCTGCACTGAGTGCTACACTGGCTTTGCACATAAAGTCGGTTCTAGATATAGTTGTGGATGATAGCGCCAGGACGATCAGGGCTGTCCAGATAACAACGGGAAAGCGATTGATGTACCAGCATTCGCTACATCCTCAGAATTAAAGGAACATCGTCCCTAATGCCCACGCTTTTTACTCGCCTTATCTGGATGTATGATATCGTATTCATCAATATCAGTTCGTGACGCGACACGCATATAATAGTACCCAAAAGCCTGCGCTAACTTCTCCGTATATGGAGAACGGAGACGAATTCTCTTCCCTTTTGATTGAGCGAACTGTTTCATGACATCATACGGGATAATGAAAACTTTAGCCAAATCCACTATCTGCATCTCGCATGACAAACCAGGAAGATCACATTGGTTCAACATGCAGAATCTATAGTTCTTGCCTTTTCTCGTTTCCTCAAAAGGCCCTTTGTTGCCAAAGTTGGGGTACATATCTAGTACCCAATTGTAAGGCCAACGTGGGCATACTACGACATAGGGTACTGGCACTTTGGTCCGGAGATCACAGGTCTGATTCATAATAACAACATCGAAAAACTGAGCATTATTTTCAATCTCTGTAGCCTCTCCAGCTAAATGAGCGAGAGTATAGATTGGTATGAATATTCTACAGTGATCTATAAAATCTCCCTGTTCTAGGTTATCTCCTTCTACAGACTCATACCAGGGATATGATAGGCTTTCTAATTGATCGGTCATACTTATACTACCATGCAATCACTTATTCAAAGTAGAATTCTGGTTCTGCTATTCCTTTGTCTATCACCTTGGCGACAACTCGTATGGATGATTTCGGAGGCATGTCGAGATTCAATTCTTCAGTAGCTTCTATAAACGGTTCAAGGATAGACATGATGGGATAAATGGTTTCTGCATGATAAGGCCTTAGTTCAACCAAGATATCATGCAGCTCTAAAGCAAGTAGCTTTCCATGAGATGCTTTTTCTTGCCAGGTATGTATTGCAGTTGTAGAGGGTTGGCTACCCGTGAGTGAGTAGACACCACTAGCTGCCAGTCCATACTCAGTTATCGGTATATTCTGGATTTGTTTCTGCATCTGCTTGTCCTTTCGGTGCTAGTTGTCCTGAGTGATATCTATTCAGGCTTGATATGAGGTTAGTAGCAGCCTGAGTAGCATTTTCGGCACTCATGACTACTTTAGCTACACATTTCGCTTCTACATAGTTTAACGCATTATATGCTGCGATCTGCTCTTCTACTGAGCCCATGAAAAGTGGCGACGCTGTCTCAAAAAAGAGAAACGTAAATTCAGAACCCTGCTGTTGAACGACCATATGAGTTGCATGATCGGTTCTGATAGAATCGGGAATAACCCACTTAACGTTCTTGGATACATGTTCTATTATGGTTTGTAGGTCTTGTTGCTCCATATATTACTCCAATACAATTGCTGGTGTCACCACTTAATACTAGCATAGCCCTTGTCGAAAGGCAAACAGAGGACTAATCTCTACCCCTAATGCGCCACATTCAGCACCAGAATACCCAGCACAATCACAGCTAGAGCGACAAGACTAAATGACACGATACGCAGCACGGCAGCACGGCGCGCAGCCTGCGCGCGTAACGCCTCTACTCGTGCGTCCTCGGCGGGACACCATCCAGAGACTCCACAGTACGGGCAAAGAGGGAAAAGTTCATAGGGTGGGCATAGGACACCATTTCCATAGTTAAATGCGCCCACTTCATCACGAATCTGCTCGCTCTCAAAGACAGCCCGGCAATGAACGCAGCGCAACAACAAGTACTCCCCCCAGTCGCTCGCCTTACATGCCGGGCACACATCCATAGGTCCGCGCCCGCGCAAAGAGGCCAACGTCCACTGGTGATGGCAGCGATGGCAGTGTCGCGGGTAATTGTTCCACGTCGCCAGGTTGTCATCCCTTTTTCCCTGTGCCTCAGTAGCAACTCCCCGTAACATCCCCCGCTCTCTCAGCGCCTCTGCCTCACCGGATGTCAGATCGTAGGTAATGTCACCCAGGTCGATGCGCACGGGCATTTCATCGCTCAAATCGGGAAAGCTATAGTGGCGCTGGCGATCACGCCGTGCTCCTGGCGACACCTCCGCACTATTCCTTGTCTTAGCTCGAAAAGCATCATTATACACATTCCCTCGCGGTGCGGATGCCCCCAAAACATGCTCCGAACGCCGGACATCATACACTTTACGTTCATCCGGGTCGCTCAATGTGCGATACGCAAGCAGCAAGTCGCGCATCCGCTCTTCCGCATCCTCCCCCTTATACACATCGGGGTGATACTGCAAAGCGAGTTTCTTAAACGCCGTCTTAATGCTATTGGCAGAAGCGTCTGGTTCCACACCCAGTAAGGTATAATAGTCAGTAAACGTATCCATCTCGAATCAGTCAGATAAACATTGGGAAAACACAGGATTGACCCTAACTAATAGTATTATACATAAACAGGTATCGTACTAAATAGACGTATGAGGAAAGGAAAGGTTTCAAAGATGCAAAGCTCATGGGATTATCAGCGTTTAAGCGAAGCCTGCGCCAGGGATGGCTGCATCCTCTGCCGCATGATAGGAGAAACCACCCAACGCTACCTGGAGACATGGAAAGATGAAATGTTCACAAGTGTCGATGTGCGTGCAACCTTGCGCAATTCAAAAGGCTTCTGTAATACCCATACCTGGCAACTCGTGCAAATGAGCGCCTCCCTGCCACTGGCCCAGGCATATCGCGACATCATTACAGATGAAATAGAGCAGCTTGAAAATGACAAAAACAAGCAAAGGCAACGCCGCTTTCGCTTAAAAAGCGACGCCCCTACCGCACCCTGTCCCGCCTGCCAACAAAGGGACCAGGCTCTGACACGCTACATCTCTTCATTGCGCCAATCTTTACCTGATCCCTCCTTCTATACCCTCTTCCTCTCATCCCAGGGCCTATGCCTGAACCATTTTCGCCTCGCCTGCACGCAAAAACCACTGGACTCCTCAGAAACCTGGCTCCCCTTGCTCCAAAAAGCCCAATTAACCATCCTGCAAGAACTCGAACAGCAACTCGCCGAATTAATACGCAAACACGACTACCGCTACATACACGAAACACGCGGCACCGAAATGACCTCCTGGCAAAGAGCAGCCGCCCTCGTCGCCGGCGAATCCCCACCATGATTCACCCGCGCGGCATCACCACCAATGCAACCTCATGCTCCTCTGCCTCCACAAAATCAAGCGCAGAACTCGCCGAACCACGCGGTGAGATACGCCAGAAGAGCCTCTGCATCCTCGTCCATTCGGCCAGAAGCTGGGCCGCGCGCCAGCTCCGCGTCTTATTCCGGTGCCATTGAATAACCGTCCGTAAAGCCTCTAGTTCTCCGGGATCATCTATCCGTTGTAACTCAACCAGTTCTGGATTGCAGCGCATAGGGAATATACCCTTCGCATCAAACACGTACGCCACACCAGCAGACATGCCCGCCGCAAAATTCTTACCGGTTTCACCGAGCACAACCACCATCCCTCCGGTCATATACTCGCAGGCGTGAGCCCCTACCCCCTCAACGACAGCCAGTGCTCCGCTGTTGCGTACAGCAAAGCGTTCTCCCGCACGGCCAGCCGCAAAGAGTTGCCCTCCGGTCGCCCCGTAGAGCACCGTATTGCCAAGGATGGTATTTCTATGCGCGGCGAAACTCGCATCCGTTGGCGGAGCAATGACGATTTGACCACCGGTCATACTCTTTCCAACATAATCATTTGCCTCACCCTGCAGGACCAGGCGCATACCAGGCAGGCAAAACGCGCCAAAACTCTGTCCAGCCGCCCCTTGAAAGGCACAGGTCACGCTTACTCCTGGCAGTCCCACGTTCCCATAGCGGCGCGCAATCTCACCCGCGAGGCTCGCTCCAATGGCTCGATCATAGTTATGGATCTGGTGCTGCATCAACACGCTGCGTTCTCCCAGCAGCGCCTGTTCAGCTTCAACCAGTATCTGTTCCGCCAGCACCGATTGTTGCTGTACTTTACTGGCCGCTCCGGACGAGCTCCCAGACGAGCTCCCAGGAGCGGCCTTAAGCAGTGAGGCCACATCAATATTCACTTCAGCAGCACTCTGCAACAGGTCAGCTCGTCCAACCAGGTCATCCAGGCGCGCCACGCCAAGCTGTGCCAACAACTCGCGCACCTCCTCGGCTACCATCGTGAGATAGTGCACAATGTGGTACGTTCTACCCACAAACTTCGCTCGCAAATCCTCGCGCTGCGTGGCTATGCCAGTAGGACATGTGTTGAGGTGACATTGACGCGCCATATCGCAGCCAAGAGCCACCAGGATAGCCGTACCAAACCCAAATTCCTCTGCACCCAGCATCGCTCCAATAACCACATCACGCCCTGTCTTGAAACCACCATCGACCCTCACTTTAATGCGGTCGCGCAATCCATTGCGCAGGAGCACCTGTTGCGTCTCCGCTAAACCTCGTTCCCAGGATAAACCAGCATGTTTGATGGACTGCAGCGGCGATGCACCTGTACCTCCATCATAGCCGCTGATCAACACGTAATTGGCATGAGCTTTGGCAACGCCTGCTGCAATTGTGCCCACACCGGTAGTCGCAACCAGCTTGACGCCGATCCTCGCCCGTGGGTTGACCTGCCGTAAGTCAAAAATCAATTGAGCCAGGTCTTCAATGCTGTAGATGTCGTGATGCGGCGGTGGAGAAATGAGCGCTACATACGGGGCAGTATGTCGTAGTTTCGCAATCCAGGGCGTTACTTTGATCGGCGGTAACTGTCCACCCTCGCCAGGTTTCGAACCCTGCGCCATCTTGATCTCCAGCTCTTCGGCTCGCACCAGGTATTCTGTCGTCACACCAAAGCGTGCAGAAGCTACCTGCTTAATTTTACTACTGACAGGGTAACCATCCATCTCCTCATGATACCAGTCTGGATCCTCACCACCCTCACCAGTGTTGTTACGCGCTCCCATACTATTCATTGCCGCGGCAATGGTGCGATGCGTCTCGGGACTGAGGGCGCCAACTGACATCGCGGAAACGACAAAGCGCGCGCGTATAGCTTCCATCGGCTCAACCTGCTCAAGCGGAATAGAGGCCGTCGGCACAAATGTCAAAAGATCGCGCATCGTCGTTGGAGGGCGCTGGTAGACCATTTCGGTAAAATGGCGATAGTCTTCGCTCTCACCACTCTGTGCGGCCTTTTGTAAAGCCCGCACAAGCACCGGGTTGAAAGCATGATATTCGGCGTCTCGCCGGAACCGAAAGCGCCCAACGTCCTGCAATTTGCGACGGCGCCCGTTCAATGCTGCTTCCTCCTGCACCTCCTCAGACTGCTGTAGTCCCTGGCAGCGTTCGATCACCTGTCCGGCCACTTTGGCAAATGTGAGGCTGCCAGCATGAGCGGCGGAGCCGGCAAAGCAGCGTTCCACTATCGACCGATGCAGGCCAACGATCTCGAACTGCCCCGCCCCAACGATATTGCGCAGCGTTGAGATCCCCATACGGGCCATGATTTTACGCAAACCCCCTTCAACGACGTGCAGGTACATCTCAGCCGCCTGTTCTCCTGTCAGGTGCTCTAGCCGCCGCTCGCCAGCCAGTGCTCTTACGCTTGCCAGTGCAAGGTATGGCACAACAGCCTCCGCGCCATAACCAAGCAAGAGCGCTATCTGGTGTATATCCCAGGCAGCAGCAGTCTCACAGAGTAATGAGACATACGTACGCAAACCGCGCCGCACCAGCGCTTGATGGATTGCGCCAATGGCCAGAAGCATCGGCACAGGAGCATACGCCGGACTGGCACCACGATCACTGACGATAAGGAGCGCCATGCCATCAGCGACTGCTGACATCGCTTCCTTCTCCAGCCGCTCAAGTGCAGCCTCAAGCGCCCATGGGCCAGCTGCCGTTTCAAAGGTAGCGTTCAGCGTGCGGGCGCGGAAACCATTGACCTTCAGCTGACCTATCGCCTGCAATTGAGACTCGTTCAGCAGCGGCGACTCAAGATGTATCAGTTGCGCGTGCAGTGCGCTTTCAGTCAGGAAGTTCTGCCGGCGGCCAAGGTAGCAATCAAGCGACATAACGCCCTGTTCGCGTAAAGGATCAATGGGGGGATTGGTGACCTGGGCAAAGCGTTGCTGAAAGTAATCAGAGAGCCCGCGAGACTGCTTGGAGAGCACCGCCAGGGGTGTATCATCGCCCATACTCCATACCGGCTCTTTCCGTTCTGTGAGCATCGGACGGAACACAAATTCAATATCCTCATTCGTGTAACCAAAAAGTTGCTGCCGCGAGAACAGGTCGGCATGGCTAAGTGAGCTTTCGGCAAGAGGCGTTGCAGCGCCAGAAATATCTGCCAGGCGCACAAGGTATCTATCCAACCACTCTTTGTAGGGCTGGCGTTGCGCCAGTCCCACCTTGATTTCGTTGTCACGCAATAAAACACCATGTTTGAGGTCTACCGCAATCATTTCACCTGGCCCCAGCCTGCCCTTCTCGACCACGTCATGCGCCTCCAGAGGCACTACCCCCGCTTCAGAAGCCAGAATGAGCATCCCCTGCGAGGTAAGGGTATACCGTGCCGGGCGCAGACCATTGCGATCTAAAGCGGCGCCCACAAATCGGCCATCGCTGAAGACCAGGGCCGCCGGCCCGTCCCATGGTTCAGTTATACCTGCATGAAAGGTAAACCAGGCACGTTGTTCCCCAGACAGCTCGGCATCCTCTTCCCAGGCGGGTGGAATCAGCATCTGCATGCTATGCAACACGTCTCGACCACAATGCATCAGCAATTCCAACACATTGTCCAGTTGGCCGGAGTCACTCTCTTCCGGCTGGATGACCGGGAGCAGACTCCGTATCTTGCTCCCCCAGAGCGGTGAGAAGAATGTGCCCTCGCGTGCCTGCATCCAGAGGCGATTCCCCTGGATCGTATTTATCTCCCCATTATGTGCCAGTTGACGCATCGGCTGCGCCGATGACCAGGAAGGAAACGTATTCGTGCTGTAGCGCTGGTGAAAAATGGCAAAGGCGCTGCTGAAACGTGGGTCAGCCAGGTCGAGATAGAAGCGGGGTAACTCGGTCGGAGCCAGCAAACCCTTGTGGACTATGGTTGTATGCGATAGCGAGACAATATAACAATCTTTCATCTGCGCCTGCAGCAATCGTTGTTCAATCAGGCGCCGGGCATAATACAACGTCCGGTCATTCTGCTGTTCTATGCCTTGCCGTGGGCATTTCAAGAGCACTTGTACAATACTCGGTGCCGTTGTGCGAGCGCGTGTACCCAGGAGAGAATAATCGATGGGCGGATCTCGCCAGAGGAGCAACGCCAATCCTACTTCGTTCAGTGTTTGCTCAATAATATGTCGGCACTGTATATTCGCTATCGGGAAACGCTCCTGTGATGGTAAAAAGATCATTCCCACCGCCAGGTCATCTGGATCAAATGGGGGAATATGCTTTGCCAGGAGTTCCTCATAAAAGAGCGTCTTAGGAATCTGAGTAAGCAGACCGGCTCCGTCGCCCGTCTTCGCGTCGGCGTCTTGAGCTCCACGATGCGTGAGGTGCGCTAATGCCTCGAGCGCCGTTTCTACGAGTACATGACTGGCCTCACCAGAGATCTGGGCAATAAAACCAGTGCCGCAGGCATCGTGCTCCCAACGAGGGTCATAAAGTGGATAAGCAGGATCAAATTGCGAATGTACGGACATGTTTCGCCCTCCCAATAAATAGAAGTTGCTCAAGAGAGAAGGTACCTGCATTGGAACCAATCCGGGCTCGACGACCTGACAATGCTCGTCGAAGTCATTACTTGCGCGCGTCACCCATACGTGGGTTAGCTTAGTTGGATGCGAGGCATAATTTGAGGCAACATTGAATCAGGAAGAGCGGCAAAGCTCACAGCAGACAAACAGCGTCATTTGCTAAACAGAGTATAACATAATACACCCGCCACTCACAAGAGGCAGGCAGAGCTTTCACCAGATAATCCTATGCGCAACTGAGCAAATACCCCAAAAGCAATAATAACCAGGCAAACAGCAAGAGAAGATGTTGAACATACCTCTCCCTGCTCAGACAACAAAGTGCTGTGTCCCTGGTACAGCATACCAGGGGCACAGCCATCAGAAGAACGAAGCCACTTGCGTCCTATTCAGTCATCATCACACTATCTTTTGCCTTCGCATCAAGCGAAGCCGCGATCTTCTCCTTGTGATCCTCCGGGTGCAATATTGGCTCTCCCGTCCTAAGCTTACGCACATACATGTAACCAAAGCCAACCACCAGCCACGCAAGACTGAAGCCAATTGCGATAATCGTATCAACCTGCGTAGAACCACCTCCCACAATGGAGTAGTAGATGACGCCTATGAGCATCCCGATATTGAGCACCACACCCAGTATAGGAGCGATAATACTATTGTAAAGGCTGCGCTTTTTAACTCCTGCAAAGGCAACGAGACAGACGATACATGTCATACCATAGAGCAGGAAGGTGCCAATGTTGGAGATGAGTGTTACTTGTGTCAGTTTGTCAATAGACAGTACCCCATACGAACCAATGACAGCAGAGATGACCGTTAACACGATTACTCCTACATGTGGAGTTCGGTACTTCCCATGCAGGAACCCGAAGATAACGGGAAGCTCGGTATCCTTACCCATCGCATAAGTAACACGCACACCCGTGTTCAGACAAGAGAGTGCGGTACCTATCAAGGCGATGACAACCGCAGCCGCTAATATCGTCGCGAAGGCAGTTCCGTAGCCACCAAGTAACTGGTTGCCTATAATCTGTGCCATCTGACCAATTGGCGCCCCAGAGCTATAGGCCGCGGCAAAGCCACTTCCCCCACTATTCTTGTAGGCATCGTTAATAAAGAAGTTCGTGGCAAAGTACTCTATGAGGTAGAAGATGACTGCCTGAATGATGAGCGAAAGGAGTACTGCGCGAGGAATATCTCTCCCCGGATTCTTAGCCTCTGCTGCCAGTGCCGTTGCCGACTCAAATCCAACAACCAGCAAGATTGCAATGGTAGTCTGAAAGATGAGCCCTCCAAGGCTATGTGGGGTAATCACGCTCAAAGCGCTGGGATGGAGATAGTGCACCCCCGGGTTCATCAACCGGTAGACAATAGCCAGGACCGAGAAGGTCACCAGCGCGAGAATCTGAATAACATTGATAACGATATTCGCCAAAGTTGAGCCTGTTACACCAATATATGAAATGGCTCCAACAACCATGGCAAATACTATACACACTAATACTTCTTGTAGCGGCGACCCAAAGCTTGGTATAAAGGTTTGCACAATGTACGTAATCACCAGGCCCATGAAGGCAACCATTACTCCCGGATAAATCCAGTAGTACAGGTGCGAGGCCCACCCTACAATGAATTTACTCAAACGCGCAAACTTAAAATGGCGATGCTCCTCTTGTTGTAGCACCGAGGCTTCGGCAAAGTAGTACGAACTGCCTGCACCTGCTTCGGGATAGCGTTTAGCAAGCGCGGCGTAGGCTGTCGCAGTAAACAACGCGATAGCTGTCGCGACAAATACCGCGAACCACATGCTCATTGCTGAGCTAGGTGCAGCCTGCAACTGATAGGTCGTCCAGAGGAAAGCTCCTGGCGCAATTAACGCCATAGCATTGATGGTTAATCCCGTAAGCCCCAGCGTGGGCTTCATACCCGTGGATTCCTTTTCGTCGATTGATTGCGTTGCCATGATAATCTCCCTTTTGTATCTCTCACAAATTCACAACATCAACCTCTATGGCCCCATTACCATGTTTTTAGCCGCGCCGCTTACTCACCGTTTATTCACCGCTAACTCACCCTGCACGAGCAACCATCTCCGGTTACTCCTTCCCCCCTAAAGTATAAAAATTCTCTGTATCTAATCATACTGTCAAAATATGAGAACTTGTCCCACGCAATTTGTGCTATTTGCACAAATTACCTACAAATTCTTCAGAAAATCCTGGCAAATCCGTAAAGATGTTACATTTTTCCAAAATACAATACGTATCATATCACTTTGATTGTGCGCATTGCACCAGTATGATCGATATGCTATTATTCTACTATGACCACATCCATACCAGAACAAAACAAAACTGAAAAAGACGCACCTCTTCGCCGTGATATCCGCATGTTAGGAGATGCGCTGGGAAAGGCCATTCAACAACACGAAGGCATCTCCGTCTTTGAAACAGTGGAGCAACTTCGGCGCAAATGCAAACACCTGCGTACCTGCGCCGAAACCCTTCGCTCGGCCTCTGCAACAGAAGCCGCCCAACTACAGCATGAGATGGCGACACTCGATCAAGAGATTACGCGCATCGTGGACAGCTGCGATCTCGATACCACCATCGACGTGATACGCGCCTTCACCGTCTATTTTCACCTCGTCAATACTGCTGAACAACACCATCGCACGCGCCGGTACAACTATGAAACCCTCTCAGCGTCAACTCCCCTGCGCGACACACTGGCTGGCCTTGTAGCCTTCTATCAAAAAAATGGCATCAACGCCTCAACCCTACAACAACTCCTCAACCAGCTTTCGATCGATCTTGTTTTTACAGCCCACCCTACCGAGGCCATTCGTCGCAGCCTCATTATCAAGTCACGACAGCTCGACGCTCTGCTCGAAGAGCACGATCTGCATGCATATATGACCCTGCGACAGCGTGCTCTATGGCAACACACCCTGGAAAGCACGATCACCCTCTTGTGGCGCACCGACGCCGTGCGCTACGTTCGCCCGCATATACTCAATGAGATCAAAATGGGCGGCTACTATCTCAATGAGATTCTCTTTGATGCCCTGCCTGAACTCTACGCGGAACTCGAACAACTTCTTCACGACGCGTACCCACAGGATCAACTGACGATCCCCCCCTTTTTGCGCTTCGGCACCTGGATTGGCGGCGACCAGGATGGCAATCCCAATGTACTTGCAGAGACGCTGCTTGAGGCTTTGCACTGGCAGCGCTCACAGGTTATCGAACATTACCGCTCATCGATCCAGACCCTGGCACAAGAATATTCGCAATCTCTCAAGCTGTGTTCTATAACGCAACAATTGCAAGATTCTCTCAAACGTGACGCCGCGCTCTTGCCTGACTACGACCATGAACTTGGCAGCCAGACGGCGCTGGAACCCTATCGCCGCAAGCTCTCCTTCATGTGGAAACGTTTGGGGGCAAAAGATTCCTCCATCGCCTACCACTCCGCACAAGAGGTCCTCGCCGATCTCCTGTTGATACGAGATAGCCTCCTGGCAGATGGCGAACAGCATGTTGCGCACGGGCAACTTGCCACTCTCATTCGCCAGGTGCAGGTCTTTGGCTTCCACTTCGCCGCTCTCGATGTACGCCAGCACAGCGAACGCCACTCCAGCGCCCTCGCCGAACTGCTCAAGATCACAGGACTACGCCAGGATGATTATAGCGCTCTTCCTGAATCAGAGCGCGTGAGCTTCCTGACGAATCTCCTCAGCGATCCGCGCGTCCTTCCCCGCTATGAACTCAACGTGAGCAAAGAAACGCAGCACGTGCTCTCTACCTTTGATGCAATCCGCCAGGCGCGCGAAGAATTCGGAGAGCATGCCGTCACTTGCTACATCATTAGCATGTCCCGTACAGTCAGCGACCTGCTCGAAGTCCAGTTCTTCTGCAAAGAGGCCGGCATCACCAATCTTCCCATCGTCCCCCTCTTTGAAACCATTGATGACCTGCGCTCTTGTACGGACACCCTTGAGAGCGCTTTTCACCAGCCCAATTATCGCCGCTGGTTAACCTCTTGTGGCAATCAGCAGCAAGTAATGCTGGGCTATTCTGATAGCAGCAAAGATGGCGGTATCCTTACATCTAGCTGGGAACTCTACCTCGCCCAGACCAGGTTGGCAGCCCTGGGAGCGCGCTATGGTATCGGCTTTACCATTTTCCATGGTCGCGGCGGAGCCATCGGACGCGGTGGTGGACCCATCTATGAAGCCATCCTGGGACAACCTCCGCACACCGTCAACGGGCGTATTCGCATTACAGAACAGGGCGAAATGCTTTCGTTTAAATATGGACTTCACTCGATTGCACTGCGTAACATGGAGCTCGTTGTGGCGGGCGTGGCCCAATCCAGCATCCCCGACGATATCCTCCCACCGGCGCTTTCACACATCCACACACCCACTGCCTGGTTGGAAACGATGCAGTGCCTCTCAACAAAAGCTTATGCTCGCTATCGACAACTCATCTATAATACCCCGGAATTTTTACGCTTCTTCGAGCAAGCTACCCCCATCCTTGAACTGGGCTGGCTCAACATTGGCTCACGGCCACCCCGTCGCGCAGCCGGGCATAGCATCGAAGAATTACGTGCCATCCCCTGGGTTTTCTCCTGGATGCAGAGTCGCTACGTTCTGCCAAGCTGGTACGGCGTAGGTGCCGCCCTTGAAGAGTACATCGCCGAAGACCCTGATCAGCCCAATCGCCTTGCACAGCTACAAAATATGTACCGTTCCTGGCCCTTCCTCCGCGCCTTCCTGGACAATTTACAGATGACCCTTTCCAAAGCAGATATGCCTATTGCCCACCACTACTCCCTCCTGGTGAGTGATAAAGCCCTGCGAAAGCGTATCTCAACAGAAATAACAGCAGAATATGAGCGCACCCAACATATGCTCTTACAAATTGTTGGAGGCAAAGCCCTACTCGACACCTCGCCAGTGCTCCAACGTTCTATCCGTCTGCGCAACCCTTATGTCGATCCCCTGAGCTACTTCCAGGTCGCCCTGCTCCGCCGTCTACGCGCCATCGGCGGCCCTCTCGTCCTCGACGAAACTACTCAGCAAAACGCCACCGGCCAGGAACGCGAACGAGCCAACCTCACCTACGCGGTCCTCCTGACCATCAACGGCATCGCCGCCGGCCTGAGAAACACCGGCTAACACCTGAGCTAATAAAGGTTGCCCTGCGTCTGTTCGGTGATAATCATCTACTTTTAGGGCTCCCGCGGAAATAACGTACCCAGGGAATCGCTTGTGCGGCCACTCTGTGAAGCGGTCCCTGTGCAAGCATGGTTGCTTTATTTCCGCGAGTTCCCTAAAGACGCGTTTAGATGCGTCAGGAAGGAAAGCGTCCTGCTCCCCTGTACTCATATTCCTGTTGCGGTGTCTCCACCTTCTGGTGGATCTCTCGGTACTGGTATAGCTCCTCTATAGCCTGAGGCGAGAGGATCGATGCAGTCCAGGGACCCGCCAGAAAACGGCGAAGTTCCTCTGTGGGTTTTGCCTTAAGCTCTGCTACGAAGTTCTCTTCTGTTCTGTCTAGTTGCATACTTGCTTGGGAGTTTGTCATCTCCTTCTCCTTTCTTGCCTACATGCAGTCTCCTCCATGCAGTCTCCTCGTATGAGGTACTTTTCTTATCACTAACATAGATTCCCTATGTCACAGACTCGTTACATTCGCTGCATTGAATATCACAAGCAGTTCACAGTCTCACCGGAGACACTCGCCACCACCAGCAAACCTGTAAGTATCCCCAGTGGCCTTCAACAATAGGTTTTTTGGGGCAGATCGTCACATTCGTCACATTCGTCACATTCGTAGGGGCGGGAGAGGGGCGCAGTGGAGTGGGGACGCTTGCGTCGCCCATGGCGGGCAGGTGCGAGGCAGGTGCGAAGTGGCAGGGGAACAGGACGCAGGCTTCCCTGCTCGTTTCACAAAATACCTACCCTCGAGAGAGCCCCTCTGTTTCAATGGCAAATGCCCGTGGTTGCATAGTTGTACCTCCCGGAGACAGGAGCATGCTGCTCCTGGTTCACACGGTGGCAACGATAGGTGCCGACAAACAATCGGCCCGTTATCGCTGCCAGCCTCATGGGACGCTTTACGGGAGACTTGGGCTTGGCGACGGCTTCACCGCAGACGTCTCCGCGCCTTTGCGTCGCAGTACGCGGATCGCCAGCACTGCCCTGATGATGCCAGTGAGCAGCAAGAGCGCGCAGATCACCAGGAGCCACGAGTCCAAATCAGGGTACACGAGCCAGACGTCATAAAATGTTGCGCCATTAAAGTTGTTGACGAAGAACAGCAGCAAGAGCAAGAGGGCCAACGGCAAGGCGAAGTCCCAGGTGAGTCGGAGGCCAAGACGGATGAACTGGGGCCGCCGTTGCTGGCGTTGCTCGAACCTCCTGGACCACCGTCGCAAGCGCAGGAGCGGCCAGAGCGCCAAGGCGGAGAGCACGACGAGAACCCCATCGATGATGAGGTAGAGCGTGGTCAGGCTCAGGGAAGCTTGGGGAGCCTGTCCCGCCAGCAAGCGTGTGACTCCGGCCTCCAGAGACGTGAGTGCTGAGTTCGCCCCAGCTACCGGAATGAAGTTGTTGGCGTTCTCCAGCAAGACCGCGCCCCAGCGGGTCTGCGGCTCGATGAGCAGGCGCGTAGTGAAATTGGGCTCGGCTCCATCATGCCAGATGGCTGGGATACCCGCGAGTGTTCCATTGTTCCAGCCCATGCCATACGAGCCGGTTTCCACTCCCTCTGTGAGAGCAACCGCAGGCGCATGCATGGTCGCAATCCCTGTCGGCGAGAGGACGGTCGCCGACCCAAAGCGCCCTCCATTCATCTGCGCGACGAGGTAATGGGCCATATCCTCGGCGCTGGAGACCAGGAAGCCCGCAGGAACGGCAGACAGACTGTAATAATCAAAGGGGGCGGGCACCCCGAAGAGCCACCGGTAGCCCTGTGCCAGCCCGTCCCGCCTGGCCTCTGGCTCAGAGGCAAAACTGTCGTGCATCTGGAGCGGAGCAAAGATGTGCTGCTGCACATAGGTACCGTAGGGCTGCCCCGAGACCGTTTGCACGATGAGTCCCAGCACATCGTAGTTCGCACTGCAATACTCGTAGCGACTGCCCACCGGTCGGTCGAGGACGACGGTCCCCAGGCTGCGCACAAACTGCTCTAAGGTCATCGTGACCTGGTCCGTGCTACAAGCGGAGGCGGGCAGCCCGCTCGTCTGGTACAAAAGGTGGCGCAGGGTGATGCGGGCCGAGGCGACCGGATCTGCGACGCGGAACCAGGGCAGGTAGCGCTGCACCGGCGCATCCAACTCCACCTTGCCCGCCTCAACCAGTTGCATGATCGCTAGCGCCGTGAAGGATTTGCTCACCGAGGCGAGAATGAACGGGGTGTGTGGGGTGACCGCTCGCCCGCTCTGGTCGGCAGACCCGAAGCCGCGCAGATGCACGATCTGGTCGTTGTGGACCAGGCCCAGGGCCACACCGGGAAT
>WNGR01001069.1_pt1 | contig 30643 bp, 40 predicted proteins | sample 5407581 | NCBI WGS metagenome assembly WNGR01 (sample SAMN13153383, study PRJNA577476) | soil metagenome | isolation source: 80 cm soil or saprolite under Garry oak tree replicate 2 | place: USA:California | collected 2016-06-15
GGTCCCGCTGACTGTGTTCACTTATAATGTCGGGTAATAATTTTGAGTCGGTTGTAAGTAGTCAGGAGTCAGTTGTAATTTGATAATAATTTCGGTTATAACCGGGACCGATTATAAACCTATTCCCGATTTTGCGACATTTTCGCCGCCCATCCCATTTGATGCAGTCACCTGACATATTACGTGAGGCTATGATGCACCTAACGACTCCTACCTTACCTCTGACATGAAAAAAGTAAATACCCCCTCAGGGGTTTCCATGCACTCAATACTCTACCCAGACAGGATGAAAAGGATCATCGACATCAGATATAGCTCGGCGGACCTCCCGCGCACTCTGGCCGCGGAGGCTGTGCCACTTCAAGCTTCAAGCTTCAAGTTGGTGAAGAACTGAACGTACTGAACTTTCGATCGATCGATCGCCTGGCGGTGGTCTCCAAGGGATGGTCACAGTTGTGACAGTCACGACATCGAGCTGTGCGGAAGTGAGGGCGTGCGGAAGTGAGGCGAGAGGCTGTTTTGTTACGGTGGGCGTGCTTGATGTATCCCCAAAATGCAATGCGCTTCTTCGGTCCCAACTCGAAGTCAGGTTTTCCCTTCCTATGAACCACCCCCATCGGCTGCAGCTAATTGATGCCCACGTCGACCGTCCTGATGGCGTGAAGCCTTCGAGTTCAACCATATCGCTACGAAAAGAGCCCTCATGGCTCTCTGAGCTCGGTTTTGAGCCCGGGTCCTCCGCCTCACCACCCACCACCCGATCCAGCGCACATCAGGACGAGATACTAGGAAGGGCGGGGCTCAACTCGATAGGTTCATCGCTCCAGTCGTTCTACACTGCAAATACTTCTCTATCGCATTCAGCACCACCCCAAACAATGTGCACAAATTCCACGGTGTCCTCAAATCTGTCATTTCCTTACTCAGTGACCTCAATAAACTCATACAAGAGTCGTAAGAATGTCTTGTATCCGCGTCGTGCGCATCCGCCGCCGGTCACGGTGTCGCCGGAATACATTGTCTCACCTAACGTACGTTTTCTTCGTTTCGTTCCTCTTTCCAAATACAGATTATCCTAAGTTACTCTCTGCATAGGTCCTGATATGGGAAGTCCGGTTCCTTTGTGCCACCTTGTTGCCGCACGCGGAGACCCGTCTAGTGCCGGCGGCAACGGCGCTCCTCCGGTCTTTGGGACTCCAGGGAGATCTTTCACAGGGACCACCCAACATGAACGATAACAGCCTCCGCTGCTCTGAGTTCTTTATTGTTTTAACTCATGAAGTTTTTCTCAGAGGTGCTGCCGGTGCTAAAGAGTTGGAAGGTCCCTGCGAGCTCCTACATGAGTGAGCATTGACTCGTAGTATACTAGATGGCTACTGATCATCGTAATGCGCCGTCTGAATAGAACTTTTAGAGATATCCTTTTCAAGTCAGGGGCTTTTGTTCCTCGGACCTCCTCGAACTCGAATGCAATAGTTCCACGAGCGTCGCTTGCGGCGGCCCAGGACTTTGAGCGGTTCACCCGTGTGCTCCGTGTTCTTTGTTCTGTAATGGATGCTTTCGAGGTACTCTTGCTATGTGTTTGTGAGTGGTTGGAAACCGTTAATGTGATGTAGGGAGCACTGAACGTGGCTAAACCTCCGGCTGCCAGTGACGAAGCTCTTCGAGAACATCATCGCCAAGTCTTACTAAAGTTCTCGATATCAAAAGGCATTACAATAGGCCAATATCGCAAGGAGCTGGGTCAGAAGCTTTTCCACACCCAGACACGACTGAGCGGATTCCCACAGCAATCTGAAAGACTTCATCCCCTTTCAATGAGTGGAATATCGATGATACGCCCATACCGGGTAGCTTCCCAGGGAATTGCCACAATAGAAGAAGGTTCAGAACCCGAGGACGAACGAAGCCTCGTGAATCAACACAGCCCGAGTCGCAGCAAGAGCGGGACACGTACCCAAGCACGTACCTTGCCTCGCAGATTTTTAGGTAGGTTCCTATCACATTTCAAAGGGTAAAACAGAGATCACGATGTACGATGGTCGATGGTCCGTCATGTACGTTGCTAGTGGACTGTACAATACAGTAGTTGCTACAGTTCTGCCTGCCGAAGTTTTGGTCAAAAATGGCTGTGATCTGTCAATTTGTCATGACAGGAACAAGGTCAACTTAGGCTGGGTGACCCTTGGGGTGATCTGAGTCAACTCCGCACTCAGCCCGGTTCACGTTCCAAAGTTTGCCGAGTTTGCCTTCAATACCCCTTTCCTCTACATCGTCGGTCCTCTCATCAAAGACATGTGAAGAAAAGAAAGAAATTTCGTTTAGGAGCTTCCATGCAAGCCACCATGTGCTGGAAGCCAGGACCTCTCCCGCGAGCTTTCGAATCACTGGCACCTAGTACTCGGCCCGATGATCCCTTACTGGGCGTCTTGAGTTACAGAACCCTAAGTAGCACTACACTGTCTTTCTAGCAACACCAACTCCACTGGATGTGATATGTCCATGCCGCCCCACGCGCCAAAGCTGTGCGCAGGTGTGCCATCGAGACATCGCGATCATAGAAGCTGTGTTGCACATGGCAGATGCTCGCGTCGCATCAATATAAAGCGCACTTATCAAGTCCCAACGCGATATCAAGTCTCCCTCCCTTTGTCTGACCCATGGATCCCCCGTATCGGCTGCAGCCCATTAATGCGCACATTGACCGTGCTGATGGCTTATCGCGACCGGAACAGCACTCGTGGTTCTCCATCCTCGGTATTGGGCCCGGGCCCTACGCTCAGCCATCCAACACCCCAATATTTCCGCCATACTACACTCCGCCCTATCCGTCCTACGCCCGGCCATCCCACAGCTCATCACTTCAGTCATACTACACTGCGCCCGACGCTCGGCCGTCCCACAGCTCATCAACATACTACTCCGCGGATTCGTCGCTATCGTATTCAACAATGAACTCAGCCTCTACGTGGTCCTCGAATATGTCGTTCCCTTACTCCGTCACCTCGATAAACTCGCGCAAGAGTCGCAAGAATGTCTTGTACCCGCGCCGTGCGCATCCGCTGCCAGTCGCAGTACCATCGGAACACTTCTCCATCTCACCCGAGGTGCGTTTTTTTTCTAGCCCCTTTTTGTAACTCTTTCTGAATATAGATGCCCCTGCTCTCCACGTAGGCCCTAATCTGGCAAGTCCGGTTCCTTTGTACGACCTTGTTGCCGCACGCGGAGACCCGTCTTGTGCCTGCGGGAAGAGTGCTCCTCCGGTCATTTGGGCTCCACGGAGATTTTTCGCAACCTGTGCCTGTTCGGACCGACGAAGAAACCCGATGCTGTTCCGAATTATTTATTGCGTTGACCCATGAAGTTCTCCTCAAAGATGCCGTTAGTGCCGGGGAGCTAAAAGGTCCCTGCAAGCTCCTGCATGCGTAAGCATTGGCTTGTAGTATACTAGATGGCTCCTGATAGTTGCGATGCACCAATTGAACAGGACTTTCAAAGATATCTTATTCAAGTCGGGGGCTTTCTCTTCCCCGAAGACCTTAATGTCAAATGAAATGGGTCTAAAAGCGCCTACCGCTGGAGCCCTGGCACTTCAGCGGTTTTCCAGTATGCTCCTTGCGCTTTTTTCTGTATTGAATACTTTCGAGGTACTCTAGTAACCCGTTCGGGCGTGATGGGAAACTGCTGACTATACATGTGACAAAGGGAGCACTGAATATGATCAAGATCAAGCCTGCCGCTGCCAAGGACGGAGCTCTTCGAGACCATTATCACATGGCCCTATTGGAGTTATCGGTATCCGCAGGTCTAACAATGGAGCAATACCGCAAGAAGCTGGATCAGAACCTCGCACAGACCCAGGCGCAATTGAAAAGCTTGGGGCAACCCGAAGGACTGCTTTCCCCTTCAACGAGTGTAATACCGATGATTCTTCAATACAAGGGGGTACCCCAGGCGATTTCTACGATAGAAGAGGGTTCAGAAACCGAGGGTGAAGGGGGCCCCGCGAGCGGCCACACCCGGAGTGATAGCGGGAAGCGTAGCCTGCCTCGCAGAATTTTGCGTCATCTTATAGCATCTTCCATGGGTAGAAAAGAGGTGTGAAGTGGCTCGTAACATATTTTCTAGTGTACTGTTCAGTATGTAATCGGCACACTTCGAGCCCTGATATAACATGTGAGACGGCATGGCTCACGTTCCACAAGTCTGAGTGGGACGCGATGAAAGACAGTATGGCTTATTCGACAGGAATGATATGAACAAGAGTGACCCTAAGTCTTAGACCATTTATCACTGAATAGAAAGGCTGGAGGAACACGTACTGTGTTGTATGAGGTCTGGGGTGTATCTGATACATCCCAGACGTGCCTCTCGCTCGCCCTCACTTATCCTGCTTCGCCTGTTTCAATCCCCTCCTAGCTCTCTTCTGATCCTTATGGAGACGCGCATCTGTGGTTGAAAACCCTCCTCGCTTGGACGATTCCTCCTCATCTATGAGTCTCGACCCCGTTTCAATGCTACGCTCCCGACTCTGCCTCGCTTCCACCCTACAATGCCAAGCCCTTATTGCTAGAGTTCTGTTATGAAATAGCCACGTACTGCTGCGTTTCAGACGTACCTTGGCGTTGAGTAGACGGTGAATCTACCCGTTTGTTGGCAACACAGATGCCTTCGGATCCTCACAATTTACCCCTCTCACGGACCATATGTAGGTAACCTACGTCACTCGACACACCCGCCTTCGACTTCATCACATACATTCCAAACCTACACTAACCAGATATAAGACGACCGACCGTTTGCGACGACCGGAGAAAGGCAAGGGTGGACCAAGGACTCCTTCAAGAACCAGGAAGATCGGCAAGGAAGTTTCGTAGGCGGAGGCAGCGGGCTTGGGGCCCCGTCGCGACTTGGTAGACCTACACCGCCGGAACGGACAAGGAATAGAAAAGGCTGCGCAGCCGCTGGATAGATATGCAAGAAGCAAGGGAATCCCAGCCGGAGATGCCCAGACAAAACAATCAAGAAGCCGCCCGCAAGACAGCGCGCCGAAGCGAAGGCAATAGCACGGACGCGCAAGCCATCATGCATCATGAATCAGGGCCGATGCAAGATTGAAGACGCGAAAGTGCCAAAGCGGGAGAAGACCGAAAAAAATGGACCAAGACCGAACTAGCTGCCGCCCTTCGATCGATGATGCCTTTAAGGAATATGGTAGGCTAGTGCATGTGCGGGGATTACAAGCATTGCTAGAGCATTGCACCGCCATGATCATTGCGCGACTAACTTAACTTACTATGAAGGTCTGGACTAAGCAGTAAGTTCTCCCCAATGATTTAAAAAAAATGTCTGATAAGGGTTATCTAGCCGATTCAATCTCAACTGTCAGATCTCAACGTTCTCAACTGTCAAGCGACGTGTTTTGCCGTTGCTTTTGCTTTTGCTATGCTGTGTTGCCTTTTGTATCGCCTTATCAGGTCCAATCACAATGTCAGGTTTTTTCCCCCCCATCCTTTACCTGACCCATGAACGTATGAACCCCCTACATCGGCCGCAGTCCAAGAATGCTTACACTGGTCGCCTCAAGTCCGATACTATTGTGGCTGAAAGAGTGGTTCCATTTCCCTGCCTTTGGTTCTGAGACCAAGCCCAGCACCCCGGCCAGCACGTCCCAGTATCAGCCGCCAGGAAGGGCGCCGCCCTCTTCAATAGATTCATCACTCCGGACGTTCTACACTGCGAATTCGTCGCCGTCGTATTCGTCCGCGCGCCAACCAATGAACACAACCTCTACGGCGTCCTCGAATAACTCATATCATTACTCCGTGACCTCGGTGAACTCATACAAGAGTCGCACGAATGTCTTGTATCCGCGCCGCGCTCATCCGCCACCGATCACGCCGTTGCCAGATAGCATTGTTGCACTCGACGTACGTTTTCTTCTAGTCACTTTCCCTTCTTCTTTACTCTTTCCAATTACAAATACTCCTGCTCTCCGCATAGATCCCGACCTGGGACATCGAGTATCTTTGTGCGGTCTTGTTGCCTGATACGGAGACCCGTCTAATGCCGGCGGGAAGGGTGCTCCTCCGTGCTTTGGGACTCAAAGGAGATTCTCCGCGACGGGCATCCAAATGGATCGACGAAGAATTCCGCTACTGTTCCCAATTATTTATTGTGCTAGTTCGTGAAATTCTTCTCAAGGATGTTGCTCGTGCAAAGGAGCTGGAAGGACCTTGCAATCTCTTGCACGAGTAAGCATCGCCTTGTAGTGTACAAGACGGTTTCTGATCATTGTAATGCGCCGACTACACAGAACGTTTAGAGATATCCTCTTCAAATTTAAGCCTTTCTTAGTTCTGACGACTTCAAGCTCCACCGTGACTGTGACGGGTCTACAAGTATCCCGTGTGGAGTCCCCAGAATTCAAGCGGTTCATCTGTGTGCTCCGTGCGCTTTGTTCTGTGACAGATACTTTCAAGGTACTTTTTATTTGCTCGTTTGTGCGTGGTGGGAAATCGCTTATTATATATGACGCAGGAAGCACTGAACGTGGTCGAACCTCCAGCGGCTAGTGATGAAGCCCTTCGAGACCATCAGCGCAGGGCCCTATGGAGGTTATCAGCATCCACGAGTCCGAGTCTAACAATGGACCAATATCGCAAGGAGCTGGGTCAGAAGCTTATGCAGACCCAGGAACAATCAAACAGTTTCGCGCGGCAACCCGAGGCACCTATCCCTCCAACGAACATAAAGTCGATGATCCGTCCATACCACGCAGCTCACCGGTCAGTTCCCACTACGATAGAAGAGCGTCCAGAAGCAGAAGACGAAGGGAATTCCGTAAGCGGCCACACCCGAAGTCGCAGTCGGAGTGGGACGCATAGCTTGCCTCGCAGGTTTTGGCATCGTCTCCTATCACCTTTCGCTAAAAGAGATGTGTAGGGTAGTTTGTAATATTGTATGCTTCATAGTTTTATGGGTTTTTATTCTATTTTTGAGCGTCTTGGGTGCAGAACCCTGTGTAGCACGTCTACGAGTTACTGATACTAGTTGCTGCCATTCCCTCCCTTAAATGCCTGTGCTATTCCTTCAACTTAAGACATCCCACTCCTACAGAGAGTGACTTAGCGACTCGTCAAGCTTCAAGTGTCGAGTGTGCTGGGGTGCATTCAAGTTGGCGCCGAGATGAGGGGCCGGGTTTGCGTCCTTGGGGCGCGCCGACGTTCTGTGTTACTTTGATGTTGCCTACGTCGTCCAGGGTACTCTTCATGTCTTGAGCGGGTCAGTTGCACGACTCGGTGAGTCGTGGGTTTGAGGTGTACGTTGGTGTCGCTGGTGTGCCAGTGCGTTTGTGTCTTGTTACTTCTTGTGTTGCTTGCTAGACCATTCGTCGGACCACCAACTCGGGTCGATGAGGGCTTCCACTGGCATGCAGCCACTCAGAACCCTATCATGCTCAGATGATCACACTATTTTCCAGTACTGACTAGATATATCAGAACGCATGAGAACGAAATGAATCAACTGCACGCTTATCCCATCTGCATCACGATTAAAGCTCCGACTCAGCGACCATCTTGTGCGAGTATCCATCAAGCCCGGCCGGAGTCTCTCCACGAGGGGGTGCTGTTTACTTTTGCTGGCAATCTCGGGGTCTCTTTGACACTGTGGCGGTGAGCGATAAGCGCTAAGCGACGACCCACGGCTTCGATTGAACATTTACGAAACATTTACGAAACACGGTTAGCGCACGCCGGCACGTGTGTTACGGCGTGTATCGCCAAGTGTATCGCACCATATCATGCATCATGTCCCAATGCTTCCTTGATTTTCTCGTCCTTTTTCTCGTCCCAGGAGTCTCCTGCATTAGCCAACTACCCCCACTATCCCTCCTCAAGACCCCTAGCTCCAAGGCATTCTGTGTCGACGCTAGCAAAGGACTCGAGCCGTCTGTCCCTAGTCCCGGATCCAAGCCCTACCAGCGCGTCTCAGCAGGAGGGACGCTGCCTTTCTCCGATTCGGCAGATTTATTCCACCAGTCATTTTAACCGCGAATACCTTGCCATCGTATTCATTAGCACGCCAAACAATGGCCGCAACGTCAAGTTCTATCGTGTCCTCGAATATGTCGTTCCCATACTCCGTGACCTCGATAAACTCACGCAAGAGTCGCAAGAATGTCTTGTATCCGCGCCGCGTGCACCCGCCGCCAGTCGCAGTATTGCCCGAATGCGTTGGTTCCCCAGACGTACGTTTTACTTCCGGTCTCTCTTTGTCACTCTTCTCGAGCACAGCTGCTCCCGTACCCCCGCACAGATGCTGACCTGGGAGGTCCGGTACCTTTGTGCGACCCTGTTACCGCACTCGGAGACCCGTCTATTGCCGGCGGGAATAGTGCTCCTTAAGTCTTCGGGGCAAGAAAGAGATCTTTCGCAACGCAAGAATGAAGAAACCCGTCACTGCTCCGAACTCTTCATCGTGTTGACTCGTGAAATTCTCCTCAAGGATGCTATCGGTGTCGAGGAGCTAGAAGGGCCCTGCAAGCTCCTGCATTTGTAAGCATTGACTTGAAGCGCGCTGGACGCCTACTGATCATCGCAAATGCGCCAACCGAACAGAACTTTTAGAGATATCCTTTTCAAGTCAGGGGCTTTCAATATGCAGACGACCTCAAACCTGAACGAAAAGGGTCTTCAAGTGCCCTGCGCAGGAACCGAGGGACCCAAGCGCGTCACCGGTCTGCTCCGTGCGCTTTTTTCTGTAATGGATGCTTTTGAGGTACTCTAGGTACTTGTTCATGCGTGGTAGCAAACCACTTATTATAAATGTGACGCAGGCAGCTCTGGACGAGGTCGTCCCCCCAACTGTCAGTGAAGAAGCTCTTCAAGAACATCGTCACCGGGTCTCACAAGAGTTCTCAGTAGTAAGAGACCTCACGATGGATCAATATCGCAATGTGCTGGGTCAGAAGCTTGCACTGGCCCACCCACTCCAGAGTATACGAACGTTGATGGGAAGGCAACAAGTGACCCATAGGATTCCATCCAGGGATGGCCGAGGATCCATAAGCATTGCAGCCCGGGTTAGAGCTGAGTATGATGTCGTTGAGGCCCGCGCGGCCGACGTCGTACAGCAGGGGATTGAGGAACCCAAGTGGGGGGCTCTTCAGGCAATTACCACGATAGAAGAGGGTTCAGAAGCTGAGGATGAGGGGAATTCTGCGAACTCCAACAGCCGGAGTCGCAGCAACTTAACGATTGGAAAGCGTAGCTTCCCTCGCAGATTTTTGTGTCGTTTTTCACCACTTTCATGGGTATTGGTAAAAAGAGGGATAAGGAAATGACCTACTGGTGTCTTGAAGTGGTTCATGATCGTCTGGTACACGGGATGTGTCATGGGATGGATGGTCCAAGGGATGGTCTTCCGGGAGCAGAGCATTGAATAGGCGGTGGAATTTGCCTTGGCGAATGAAACCGACGTCAGCAACCTCAACAGGAGGGGAAGTGTTGTCCCGGTTCCGGCTCTCCCAGGGCGTGACAGAAAGCAGGATGCGCGATCGCAAACTGAAAGCGAAAAGTGTGCCATTGAGGGATTCAGTGGGGGGGGGACCCTTAATAGACGTCGACTTAGCACTGGCACACTGACAAGGTATTTACAGTAAGGATGTTGTCGCATTGTTGTCGCGATACAGCCCATCGGATATAACTAGTCCATTTTAACTAGTCCATTTCGACCACAAGTCACATGTAATCAAATTAGCTTCGGGGCTTTTCCGGAGTTTCCAAGTTTTCGAAGTTCTCCTCACAATGAAATCTCTTATGCCCGATAAGGATCATCTAGCCGATTCAATCCCATGAACCGGCTGCAGTTCAGGAATGGTCGCCTCAAGTTCGACACTGTACTATTGTGGCTAAAAGAGCGGTTCCGGTTCAGGGGCCCCGGGCTCTCAGGCTGAGACCAAACGCAGCACCCCGGCCAGCACGCCCTAGTATCAGCCAAGGGATGCCGCCCTGTTCGATAGATTCATCACGACCACCGCACTCCGGACGTTCAACTCTGCGGATTCAATTCGTCGCCGCGGTATTCATCCGTGTGCCAACCAGTGAACACGACTTCTACGGCGTCCTCGAATAACTCATACAAGAGTCCAAGCAAGAGTCGCACGAATGTCTTGCCAGTGTATCCGCGCTGTGCGCATCTTTCTACTCACTTTTCCTTTCTTCTTTCCTCTTTCCAATTACAAATACTCCTGCTCTTGAGTCACGACGACTCCAAGCCTGAGCTCCACTGTGACAGGTCTACAAGTATCCCGTGTAGAGTAACTTAACAATACAGACCCAGGAACAATCAAACAGTCCTGCGCGGCAACCCGAAGAGCTTTTCCTCCAATGAACATGATGCCGATGATCCGTCCGTACCACGAATCCCCCCAGTCAGTTCCCACCACGACAGAAGAGCGTCCAGAAGCAGAGGACGAAGGGAATTCTGTGAGCAGCCACACCCGAACTTGCCTCGCAGGTTTTCGGTCTTTTGGCACCGTCTCCTCTGTAAGGTAGTTTGTAATATTGTATGCTTTGCTAGTACACTGTTACTACTGTAGTTTTTGCGCGTCTTGGGTGCATCACCATATGTAGCGCGTCCGAGTCCATGAGTTACTGATACTAGTTGTTGCCGTTCCCTCACTCAAATGCTTGTGCTACCCCTTCAACTTAAGACATCCCACTCCTACAGAGAGTGGCTCAGCGGCTCGTCAAGCTTCAAGTGTCGAGTTTGCTGAGGAACATAGGCGTCAAGACGAGGGGCCGGGATTGCGTCCCGGGCCTTTGCTTGAGGCGCGCCGACTTGCGTCCAGGGCTCTCTTCGTGTCTTGAGAGGGTCAGTTGGACGACCCGGTGAGTCGTGGGGTGGAAGTGTGGTGTCGCTGGTGTGCATTTAGACTACTAGTATCTATTCGTCGGACCACCGGGCTCAAGTCGACGAGGGCTTCCATGCAGCCACTCAGAACCCAATCAGATGATCACATATATGACATATATCGTACGTCACGACACACACTCGATTGGCATTTTTTCTTGTCTCGGTTCTTTACCAGTACTGGCTGGATATTCCGAGTCAGCGACCATCATCGAGCTCGATCCACTCCACGAGGGGACGTTTTTCTTGTAACTTGTAACTCGCCGTGCTACTCCGGAGTCCGAGTCGCTGGCACGACCATTACTAATCATTTGCGCACCACATGATCTACCTTTTCATGTCCCGATGTTTCCTTGATTTTTTCGTCCCTTTTCTCGTCCCTTTTCTTACCCCATGGGTCTCCGGGGTAACTCCGTTAGCCGCTCCCCTTTCCTGTCCCTATCAGTAGCCCCCCTCAAGACTTCCGGCTCCAAAAGCCTTCTGTATCGACGCTAGCAAAGGATTTGAGACCGTCTATTCCTAGTCCCGGATCCAAGCCCTACACCTTAGTATCCCCAAGTACCAGCGCGTCCTAGCAAGAGGGATTTGGAAGTGCACCGCCTTTTTCCGAGTAGACACTGGCAGACCTATTTCACCAGTCATTCTAACTGCGAATACGTTGCCATCGTAATCATTGGCACGCCGAACAATGTCGTCGACGTCGGTCCAGACGTTCTACACTGCGAAATCGTCACCGTCGTCACGGTATTCGTCCGCGCGCCAAACAGTGAACACAACCTCTACGGCGCCCTCGAATAACTCATATCGTTACTCCGTGACCTCAATAAACTCACGCAAGAGTCGCAATAATGTCTTGTATCCGCGCCGCGTGCACCGGCCGCCAGTCACATTTCTGCCGGAATGCATTGGTTCCCCAGACGTACGTTTTCTTTCTAGTCTATTTTCGTCACTCTTCTCAAGCACAGCTGCTCCTGTACCCCGCACAGATGCCGACCTGGGAAGTCCGGTACCTTTGTGCGACCTTGTTACCACACTCCGAGACCCGTCTATTACCAGCGGGAATAGTGCTCCTTAAGTCTTTGGGGCAAGAAGGGGATTTTTCGCAACGCAAAAACGAAGAACACCGTCACTGCTCCGAACTCTTCATCGTGTTGACTCGTGAAATTCTCCTCAAGGACGCTATCGGTGTCGTGGAGCTGGAAGGGCCTTGTAACCTCCTGCATTTGTAAGCATCGACTCGGACTTGGAGCGTACCAGGCGCCTTCTGATCATCGCAAATGCGACAACTGTACAGAACTTTTAGAGAGATCCTTTTCAAGTCAGGAGCTTTCGGCGACACGCCGACGGCTTCAAACCTGAACGAAACGGGTCTTCGGGCGCCCCGCGCAGAAACCCAGGGACCCGAGCGATTCACTGGTGTGCTCCGTGCGCTTCATTCTGTAATGGATGCTTTTGAGGTACTCCAGATACTTGTTCATGCACGGTGCCAAATCGCTTATTTTATGTGACGCAGGCAGCTCTGAACATGATCAATCCCCCGGCTGTGAGTGACGGAGCTCTTCGAGAGCGCCGTCACTGGGTCTCGCCGGGGTTCTCAGTACTAAGAGACCTCACGATAGATCAATATCGCGAAGTGTTAGGTCAGAAGCTTGCGCAGGCCCTCCCACTCCAGAAGAAGCAACAAGTGACCCATAGTATCCCATCCAGGCATGGTCGAGAATCTATCAATGTTGCAACCCGGGTTAGAGCCCAGTACTATGATATCGTCGAGGTCCGCGAGGCCGACGCCGTACAGCAAGGGGTTGATGAAACCAAGTGGGGGGCTCCCCAGGTAATTATCACGATAAAAGAGGGTTTAGAGGCTGAGGATGAATGGGATTTTGTGGACTCCAACAGCGAGAGTTGCAGCAACTTAATGATTGGAAAGCGTAGCCGATTTTTGCGTCGTTTTCCACCACTTTCACAAGTACTGGTAAAAAAGAGTAGTAACAAATGACCTACTAGTGTCTTGTACAATATACCTATATCTACCACACTTAAAAATGGCTGAGAGCCGCAAATGATGTTAGTAATATGTTACTGTAGGACACTGTATGTAATAAGATACACTACACTGTAAACTGAACCTAGTTCAGCTAACTAATTATATTTTCTAGTCCTAGCACCATGTTCCAACTTCTTTATCACCCTTTTCAGGTGATTATGATCATGTTCCTCACTCTTTGTTGTACCAGACAGCTTATGCATCTCTATAGCCTTTTCAAACATCTCTTTTGCATCCTTTAGCTTGTATAGCTTTTCATATACAATCCCTAGGCCTTTGTAGTCATTTCCTTGACCCACTTTGTCATTGGCCTTCTCATGGGCCTGCAGGGCCTGCTTATATAGCTGCTCTGCATTGCTAAGCCCCCCCAGTTTTCTCTCCACATCCCCCATGTCATTTAGGGAATTTCCCTGACCAACAGTGTCATTTGCCTTCTTGTGATTCTCTAGAGCACTTTGAAACATTGACAATGCATCATGGAACCCTCTCTGAGAGTAATAAATTCTTCCAAGGAATCTTTGGCAGTTTGCCTTGCCAAGGCTGTTGCTTGTGGCTTCATATAGGCTAAGAGCAGCATTGTATTGCTCAATGGCACCCTTGGTATTTTCCTGCCTATGATATATGCCACCTAAGCCTTTAAGGTCATTGGCCTGACCTAGCTTATCAAATGCCTTCTTGTGAGACTGCAGGGCCAGTCTGTAATGAAACTCTGCCTCAGGCAGTTTGTTCTGCTTTCTGTAGAGATCTCCAAGGTGGCTAAGTGCATTTCCCCTTCCTAGATCATCTTTCGCCCGATCATGCAGATCCAGGGCATCCTTATATGCCACCTCAGCCCTATCAAGATTGTCCAATCTCTGATAAACATCCGCAAGGCTAGAGATGTCATTGGCCTGGCCAACAAGGTCATTGACAACTTTATGAAGCTCCAAGGCTTTCTCGAACGATTCTTCCGCAAGCTTTATATTATCCATCCTAAGATAGACGTGCCCAAGACCCTTCAAGCTATTAGCTTGACCCAGCTGATCGTGATGCTCTTGATGAAAATCCAGGCTTCTCTGATAATGCGAACACGACTCCTCTAGTCTGCCGAGCTTCCTGTACGTGTCCCCGAGATGGGTCAGAGCGTTAGCTTGGCCATACGGGCTGCCGGACTTCACATTGAGGTCAAAGGCCCTCTGATAGCACATCTTTGCCTCCTCCATCTTGTCGCGTCTGTATAACACATCTCCGAGGTGACAATGGTCATTAGCTTGACCAATAACATCCTGAGCACTCTCGTGCAGGGCTAGGGCCCTTTTAAAATGGTCTTCGGCAAGGGCCACCTTGTCGTCACTGAGACAGATGGAGCCCAGGGATGTTAGACAATCACCCAGGGTCTCGTCAGGGAGTCCTTGCACCTCCGTTGCGCAGGAGATAACCGCATCCGAGAAGTTCCCAATGTACGAGCAGAATTGCGTATAGGCGATGATGGCTTCAATCACGGGCGTGATCTCCGATAGCAGGGTCCAGGCAAGAGACTTGCGCAGCACGGATTCCATGTTGTTCATCTCCATCGTCATCCTCTTGAACAGCTCGTGGCTGAGATTGTCGTAGCCATGCGAGGCGAGCGTCACGTAGTAGTCCCTCAGCGCCCGTCTGTCCTCCGAAGAGTCGAGATTGTTTCTCTCGCAATAGAGCTGTACTAGAGAGTTCACCTGGACCCTCTTGTTGTCCGCTGTGCGGACGGCCAGGCTGCACTTGAGAAGCGTGTCGAGGCTCCGCGAGATGTCGGGGACGTCGGGGAACAAACGACGGAACTCGGGTGAAGGGAATGCGGGCATCCCGTCCGGCAACAGGCTGAGGATTCCTAAAAGTCGTTTCGAGGAGCCGTCGGCGGCCATTCGGCTGCTATCGAGGGAAAGCGCAATGGAGAACTCCAGACTCGCCAGTTTGTCGCCCTTCTCCTTCTCCACCAGGGATATGTTCTCCTTCTGCCAGCGCTCCCAGAGCGTCTCTGCAGTCGACACCTCCGCAAGGCTGCCCAGGAGGGTGACGGCGAGCGGCAGACAATCGACAGCGTCTATGAGTTTCTCCGCCCATTTATCGCACGTGCCAGCGAGGCTCTCCCAGGTGCGCTTCGCGGCGTCGCGCGGGAAGTTTGTAAGTGGAGGTAACATGGGAAGCGTCCACGCGGTCTCCTTCGGCCTCTCTCCGCCACGCATAGTGATGAGGACTGTAACGGAAGGGAGCGCGGTTATATCCGCAAGCAGCATCTCGACGGCTTTCCTGCTTGAGCCGGGCTGGTCCCAGGGGGACTCAAAGTTGTCCAGACACAGAATACATTCCTCGGATCCTAGGGCGGAAAGCACGCGGGGCTCGAGCCCTACGGAATAGCTGTCAGACGTCGTCTCGGGCTGGAGAAGGGAGAGTGAGTTGGCGAGCGCGACGAGCAGCGCGTCCCGCGACGTGAGCGGCTCGCACGGGACGAGGTAACGCGAGTTGCCGAAGCGGGACTCGACCTTCTCATGGGTGAGAACGGCGTGGGCAAGGGCGGTCTTTCCGACGCCGCCGGGACCTAGGATAGCAATGCGTGCTGCGGAGGCATACGAAGAGATCAGATCAATGATTATCTTCAGCTCGTCTTTGCGCCCGAAAAAGACCTGCGGTCGAATGGGGCGGGGGAAAGGCCTGCACAGTGTCAGAGCAGAGAAAGAAGAGCAAAGTGGGAGGCACGAACAGGACTGGGCTGGAGCTGGCTGATATCGAACGCACGTGCAGGGTAGGCATCTGTGCTACTGGATCGTACACTTGAGGCTGGGGAATCAACAAAGGTTCGGGGAAAGATCTGCGCAGTGTCAGAGGAGAGAAAGAATTGCGACGTGGGAGGCACGAACGGGACTGGGTTGGAGCCGGATGATATCGAACGCGCGTGCACGCTGGGCGTCTGTGCTACCGGCTCGCACACTTGAGGTTGGGGAAACGATATAGAGCGTGGGCGGGTTGGTTGGGGTTCCTCGATGGTCACGGACGGGATAGGCATGGACATATGCATCGGGGTCGGTGCCGACTGCGCTCTCTCAGCAACGAGCTGTTGGAATCGAATGTCCATCAACATGGCAGCCTGATGGGAATTTAAACAAGATTGTGCATGGATCCAAAAGAAAATACTCACCATAAAGCGATCAAACATCCTGTTCATCTGACGGTCGCATTTCTGGATCTCTTTGATCATGTCGTTGCGTGCGAGGCCCTTCTTGAATTGCTCAAACCTTGTTTTCCCGCGGCATTGTGACATAATTCCGACCACTTTTACAAACTCGCTGCAAAGGAGAAAAGATTAGCAACGGCGCACGGAGGGCCCAAGATATACACCCTTACGTTTCGAGGTCCTTTATGGTGCCAACGAAATTCTGGGGGAACGTCGCTTCGTCGCACAGCCCATGGCGCTGGCACGACGCACTAAAGTGCTTCACGAGATCGGCGACCTTGACGACGTTGTACATGACCTCCTCCCAGAAGCCGCGGTAAAGGTCGACCTCCTGTGAAAATAGCACGATTCAGTCGAGTCTCAGACAGGATAGAAGGGAGAAGAGGCCGTACACCCTTGATCTTGACTATCTGCAAGAGAACGCCCGAGATGGCTCCTAGGTACGGCACGTTCGAGGCCATGGCGGCGGCCTCTTTCAATACGGCGATGGACATTTCGAACGCGCCCATCTTCACATCCACATCGGGGGACTGGAGGATTTCCCGTGGGGTCGGGAGGTCGAGATCGTCAACTGTCGCTTAAATCGGCGGCAGCAGTCAGTTTTAGTGTCTATGATCAAAAAAAGTCCGGGAGGGAAAAAGAAAAATCTCATTGTGTTCTTACCTAGCGAAATCCTGCTTGGAGTAAGAGTGTCCTCGGATGGTCGTGGAGACCTGCGTAGCATGCTAAGGAACTTGGATGAATTCGGAGTAGTCGTCATGGTTTGTCGGTATTGTTACTGTGAGAGCCAGAGCGAGTCGTAGAGGTACCACTGACTCGGAGATACCCCATCGATGGCTGTGGATGGCTGTGGCCTAGGCCTTGGACTGGTCCACTACTGGTGCGCCCATTCCCACGGTCCACTGCACCCCACCGTGACGGTCCCTTGGACGGTCCTTCAAAATTTCGGTCTACAATCATGTCTTGCCACTGTTCGAGAACACTATTAGGGGTTTTATTTTTCCTTGACAATACTACCCTGCACATTGGGGCGAGAGATTTTATTCCCTCATAACGAAATATTTTATGTCTGATAAGGGTTATTCCTTAGTTCGGGAAAACGTTGGGGTTGGGGGAAACTGACCGAAACTTCGCAGCGTCAAGTCAACGTCAGGGTCAGCACGTGTAAGCATTCGTAATAGTATATTCACGGTGCAAAGGCCAGATGCGAGTCAGGTGGGGCGTAAGGCCAGGCGGGAAAGCAACCGGGTAAGTGGAGGGGCCTCAAGCGGTCAAGTCCAGGGTCAAGTCAATGTGAAAAACTGGAATCCAGTACAGTACTGTATACGGTACTGCGGAACTCGACCCCAAGAGGGTGCGAGCTTAGCGCCTTGGACTCTTACATAATCGTGCAGCACGGGTCGCGTCCTTCTGTGACTCTGAGAAGCTTCGTTCGTTTGTATGAGATGGAACGAGACAATCCAACGCCCCATTTTCATCAATCACATAAGTCAATTGTAGATTATACACATCATGCACCGTATATATAAATACTGCTAGGGTCTGTCATCAGATGCCACGTTGGTTGTTGTTGGAGTATGTGGAGGTGCTCTCTATCTGTATGTATTACACAAAAGGAAACGAAACCTTTCAATGATATACACAAGGAGCAAGTCTGTCGTGTCATCATGTCCATTCGTCATGAGGAACGTGTATGCGTTTGTAAGCGAATTCATGGGAGTCGCAAGTGCTGGTGTTTGGGGGGGTAGAGAAGCGGAGGAGGGTATAGAATGATGGGTCGGACGATAAATGCTTGTGCGTTGTTGTTGTGCAGACGAGCTAAGCGATGAAAAGGTGAAAACCAAGTTGGCGGCGGGTAGGATAGGCGTGCTTTAGCTAGCTGGGGAGCACGACGACGAACCGAGAGTACGAGGGTGGTGGGCGACATTAGATCCGCAATTCGCGGAAGCCGCGCACGTCCACCCGCCCGGTCCCGTTCCGTGCCCACTCTCCCTGCACGGGATCAGCGCCCTCGGCGGCAGGGGTGGCAACGCGGAACCGTCCGCCGGGGATCACGATCTTCCCTGCGCTGCCACGAGGCCGGGGTAACCCCGCGGCCTTGCGCTCTCTCTTGGTCAATCGTCGCGGGGCGGGGGCCGGCACCGGAGGGGGTGATGGCGACGGTGACGGTGATGAAATGGGACTGAGAGAGGCGGTCTCGGATAAAGCCGGCGTATCCGCATCATCGGCATCGGCATCGCCGTCAGCGTCTTCGGCGTCTCCATCGCCGTCGACATCAACGTCAGCATCCATGTCTGCGTCCGCGTCTTGTACGATGGCCGCGAGCCCGCGCACCGTCCCGCGCCGCGTGCGTTTCGCAGCACTCGTACTGGCGGCAGACACATCGGACGACCCTGACGACTCGTCGAACGAGCGCTTGGGCGAGCGCTGCTCACGCTCGCGCGTGTATAAGCCGGGCGGTAGCGATGGTGCGGGAGGGGGGGAGGCCGACCGTGAGATTGGGAGAGGGATGTCTGCAGGTGTGGGCGGGGCCGCCGCAGGGATGACCGTAGCCGAGGACCCGGATTGCCGGAGTACCCGGGATGTCCGACGCGGGCGCGATAGTGGCTTCGGTGCTGAGACGGGTACAGGAGGTAGTTTGGTGGTGGAGGTGGAGGCTGCACGTGGGCGAGCCTTGCTTGAGGGTTTGGAGGGAGGAGATTTGGGGACTGAGGGGAGGTCGTGCGGCGAAGCATCTGCGGGGAGTTCGCACACATCTGGCAGGCCAGAGTGTGGCCCGCGAAGGTTACGGATGGAAGAGAAATGTTCCCAGTCATGATAGCTACAGAACCGTGTATGAGTCATACGTGAAGGACGGTGCCTGGACGAGGGACAGACTCACGCCACGTAAACAGTTGGAGTCACCATATCATTGCCATCTTCCTCGTCTGTTGTTGCCTTGTCTGCGCGTGCCTTGTCTCTCTCGGCGCGCCTGCTCTCCCTCCGTGCTGCGCGCCTTGAGCGATCATTCAGGATGGGTTCCCGCTCGACCAGGGTTGTGACTAAGGAAGACGACGATGACGTGGGAGTGTCCTTCGCCGCAGTGACGGCGTCCCAGCCAGCGGCCCACTCGATGAGATAGACAAGACCGGGTTGGATGACCTTTACGTTGCACTTCTTCATATGTGTAAATGCGGAAAGTTCGAGATGGCCGCCGTATGTACCTGAGAATAATGAAGGGCCTAAGAATAGAACAAAGTGGGGTGTGAGTGGGGGGACGTACCAAGTTGACGCATGAGGGAAAGGTGAACATCCAAACCGCGTTCGTCGTCAACAAAAGGTGCGTATCGCACACTATGTGACTGGATCCAGTCACAAATGTCCTTTCGAAGTTGGAGGTGGCGGGACTCGGTACCGTACAACTGGTCTGAGAGCGCGCGAAAAAGGCAATTTCCGTCGCCAGTTGTGTCAGCCGCGTAGAGACCAAGCTGACCGAGTTGTTCCGTGAGTTGTTGTGTGTTTGCATCTGGGTCGGAAAGGAGCTGGTGATGCGAAGATGCGGGACAAGAGGGAAGGGGGAAGTGGGAAGCACGTGAGAGGGTGACGATGAAGAGAGAAGAGAGAAGAAAATATCAGATTGAATGTCGAAGCAGACTAGTGATAACATGGGACTCGCCTTGCCCTTACTCGAGCGAGTCGTGCGCGAGCGCACTGAAAGCACGTTGGCGCCATCAGTAACCATGGCCAAACTTCCCCAATAACCCCGACAGCACCAGACACGACGAAAAAGAACAAAACATACATGGTAAAACAGGCTTTGGCCCACGCCTGTGACTCCTAGGAGGGCCCATGTGAGAGATAATTGCGAATAATAACAAAAAATGTCGGATTGTTGCGAGTTGACGGTGCCGGGGTTTGGGGCTCGAGAGACTCGACCTCCTCACAACCATTTCGGGGTCCCACTTCCTAAGATATAGACCCCGGACACACAGCCCTTATCGTTTGCAATTATCCCAATTTGGAACAATCCTTCCTGCCGCTCTCTCCATGGTCGTCCTCGATGAGAAGACAGTCCCCCCTCCACCTTACAGCGTTCCTCGTACGAGTCAGAGTCAGCTTCCACCACCACCTTTTCCAGTCACCTCCCGCGCAACACTGACGCTTCCTGAATTACCCTCACACCTCCTACTGCACATCGTACATAGGACGTTCCCACAGGCACCAGACAAGGACTACAGTAAATTAGAGAGGCAGAGGAAGACGCTACACTGGCTCGCTGCGTCCTTGAGACTCGTCAATCGTACGTTCTACATAGGTATGTTTGCCATCAGCAGCACAGCCTATGACGGCAGAAGGGGCGGTTCTCTGCTTCGGCCCGATCACTCTCATTTCACAGCATGAAAAATCCCTTCCTTCTGTTCTTCCCAAGCGCTGATTCCATCTTGTTCTGTACAGCCTGCATGCACGTGCTGCGCTCTACCTACCTCCCCTCCTACGCCTTGCTCATCCGACCACCGTACACCTCCGATCCCTTCCCGCTCAACGCGACGCCCTCCGCCGACGGCACGAGCGCGCCGCTGCACCGCAGCCGCGAGACGGTCGTGCTGGACCACTTCATCGCGCTCAAGGTGCACGATGACGTCTGGGCGGACGAGACCGAGCTGCACCTCGGCCAGCCCGAGGCCTTCCGCGACCTCTTCGACCTCATGCAGCCCCGCGCCCGCCTCGAGGACCTCCTCCACGCCTACCTCGCTCCCGCTCGCATAGACCTCTCCCCGTACAGCGTCACATTCGCCCAGCGGCGCGTCGGCCTCGTCGGCCCCTCGCGCAGGACGATCGTCGAGGTCGAGCGAGCGAGGGACGAGAGTCTCGAGGTGGCGGCCAAGCGCCTCGGGAGGCGGCTTAAGGACCATCTCGCGGCGGAGCGATAACGATCCTGTGTATTTATCCTACTGCGGACATTTTGTATTGACGATCTGGATTACTTGTATTCCCATGTTGTACTTTTTTTCTACCAGCGGTAGCGTCAGATAGTAATGAGGGGGGATATGGAGGCATGCAAAATTGTGGACGGTGGTCCATCGTCATAGTTCATCGTGAGGGCCAGCAACGCTTCGAAACGCTTCTTCCCGGCTTTTGAGTCTCCTATGGTCTGCTCGCTGATGTCTCCTAGGGCTCAGCCACTGGCGTCCGCTCGGAGTAGGCATCTGCAATAGCCAGGACAGGACTCTTGAAAGTTCTGCATCAACTGTCACACGTCTTTCCACTACTTCGTTGGGCTGACGCTGACTACCAGGTGGGCCATGGGGCGTATTCGATTATGGTGTCGGGAAATCACAATCGTCTTTACTCACGCGCTCACAGCGCTCCACTCGCGATCCAAGGAAGTGTCAACTTGCAGTCAGCTGTTCACGTCTTGCCTCGCGACGCCTAAAGCCCAGTGGGAAGTCCGTCGATTATATCGGTCATTGCCGATTAACGTGGGTTATGTAGATTAAGTAATGAGCATTATTGACTCGTGTGGAGTGTATCCTAAACACCTCGATGTAATCGACACATCTGCATGATGACTTTACTGCTCCAATGGATACCCGATTCGATATGTTGTGTGACTATACCAGCTTTCACTATGCCCCCCAAAAAGAGTCGCAAGTCAGTTCAAATGTGAAAGCTCGATGCACAACTGGACCATTTTCTCCAAACCTGCGCCTGTGGCACCCAGGCTGGAAGCAGTTCAACAGGAGTCTCAGCACACCCTCCGAGTTGTCCACTGAAGAAACCAGTGGGTCTACATGCTCGGAGCACAGAAGTGGTCCCAAGCACTGCCCCAAGTGCATCTTACTCAGGCTCTGAACCCAGATTTCTTGCCCAAAGTCATCAGCAAAATGGACCTGACCTGTCGTTACTAGGGGCAACTAGCGCCCACTAAAATTGAGTGCTGCCAGTGCCGCCAGTCTTGGCTAGTGCTCTCTAGTAACATTCCCTTTTCCTGATGGTGGGGCTCACTCTGTTCCGTTGTCACCCTTGCCTTGTGATACTGGTGGTCTATACAATCTTGATCCTCTTTCTGTTGGAGCCTTTGAGGCCTCCAAGGCTCAGGCTGGTGGTTCTGCACCTGGTGCTCCATCTCAGGAACTGATTCAACCTGAACCTCTGGAGTGCCGTGACTTGGAGGACAACCTCACGTCTCTCATACCCCTCCCTAACCTACAAACGACTCATAGGTTCTTAGAGTTACTCTGCATAGCTGTTCTTGAGGGTAGTGGGATGCATGATGAGGACATTAAGAGCATCCATAAACCTGGGCCAGAGCATGAACTGCTGGATCCCTCACCCCTGGTCCAGTCTATTTGCCACTTTGTCAACAATTCACTGTCCTCTTGTGAACATTATGAGACATTCCAGCGGATTGAGTTGTTACACAATTCAGACGACCCTCTCCTCAGCTTCAATCAGGTCAAGTGTCAAGTTCGATGGCTTTCTGGGGTTGTGCCATTGGAGCATGACATGTGCACAAACTCCTGTGTGGCATATACTGGGCCATACTCAGAGTTGGAAGCCTGTCCCCATTGCACTGAGCCTTGCTATATCCATGATACCACAAAACCTCAAAAGCAGTTTTCAACCATTCCCATTGGCCCTGTGATACAGGCCTGCTATAGTTCTCGTGAGGTTGCTGAGCATATGCATTATCTCGAGAAGAAGCTTGCTGAGAATCTTGGGATAGCAGCTGCCACTGGCAGCAACCTGGCTGTGTATGATGACACTGCTTGCAGTCAAGAACTTCTGGACACATGGCGCAATGGTCACTTCCAGAAAATAGATATTGCACTGCAGTTTTCTATCAATGGGGCCCAGCTTTGCCTAGACCAACCATCCAAGGCCTGGGTCTTCATCTGGGTGATACATAACTTCATCAGGAAAATGGAATGTTACTGGCAGTACTAGCCGAGACTGGCAGCACTCAATTTTAGCGGGTGCTAGCTGCCCCTAGTAATGACAGGTCATGACAGGTCAGGTCCATTTTGCTGATGTTGCCTCTCAGTATGTGCTACAAGAAGTCATTTGTCATACTGGGTGCTATCGTCCCTGGGCCCAATAAGCCTGAGGACCTTGACTCATTCTTATTCCCGTCCCTTTACCATGTGGCAGCCCTCCAATGCGAGGGCCTGTGGATTTATGACACATATCTTGATGTGATAGTCCCTCACACTGTCCCTGTTCTCCTCTTTGGTACTGCTGATAGCCTTGGGAGTGCCTCAATGTTGGGCATGGTGGGGCATAGTGGTAGATATGGATGCCGCCTTTATTGTGACATGCCAGGGTGGTGCCGTGATGGGGACTCACATTATTACCCTGTGATGAAGCTACCTCAAGATTATACAGTCCCAAGATGCTGCCATGTTGACATCTCTGTCAAAGACTTGGTCTTGTTTTGCAAGGGCCTTCCTGGGAAATATCTTGAGAATATCATGTATCTAGTATCCTCAGGAACTCAGGCTATGTATAAGACGTGTCAACTTGAGGTCAGACTGTGCAAGCAGATGCTCTTCAGCAGGCTTCCCCATCAAGTTCTTTGCATATCCAGCATATCTACAATGGACATCATGCATCTTTTGGTCCTCAATGATCCAGATCTTTTTATGAAGCTGTTTACTGGTAAGATGGATGTCTATGATCCTGATGACTGGGAAACCTGGGACTGGGCTGTGTTCTACAAGAACACTGCACTCTGGAACATGCACAGGGAGACTGTGGCTAGGGCAGTTCCTTTCATCCCTTCTTCATTCAGATGCACTCCTTGAGATCCAGCTAAGAAGATAAATTCTGGTTACAAGGCCTGGGAATACCAGCAGTATTTGTATGGACTCAGGCCCACACTTTTCCGACACCTTCTCCCTATGAAATACTGGGTAAACTTCTGTAGGCTGGTGTCAGGTGTGCACCTCCTCCAGCGGCATCATATCTCCCACGAAGAAATGCTCAAAGGCCATCAGATGCTGATGGACTTTGTGTGCAAATTTGAGGAGATTTATTACCAGTGCAAAGAGTCGTGCATCCACTTTGTCCAACAGAGCATTCATATGCTCACCCATATTGTTCCTGAGACTGTTCAGGTGGGTCCTCTGTCCTGCTATGCTCAATGGACTCTTGAGACTGCCATTGGGAATCTGGGCCAGGAGATCAGACAAGATTGGGACCTGTATACCAACCTTACAGAACAGGCTGTTTTGTGTGCGCAGCTTAATACTCTACAAGCATGTTTCCCAGAAATACAGTTGGAATTCTGGGAAACAGCTTCATCAACTCTGTCAAGAAATGCATGTGTATTTGAGGGCTACAAGGGCTATGCTCTGCTCCCGCATTGTGAGGTTCATCCAATACCACTGGCCAAGGACAAGCTTGCTGCTTTGATAAACTATTGGCAGGCACATGGATGGCCCACTTGAGATAATTGGCAGAACACTGTCTGCTGATGGGTGAAACTACAGCTCCCAAATGGACAGCGAGCACGCTCAGTTTGGTATGAATCAAGTGTAGCATCAAGCATATGTCATGCCTCTTGTGTTGAGGTAAGTGATGTGCTTGCTCATTTATGCTGTTATGCTTAGAATTACTTAGATTGAACACAAAGGTTGCATGTGAATAGCAAATGTAATTTTCTATTTCTACATGTGTTTTGGGGACTCTCAGTATCCCCTTGTGATGGTTAGCTTGTTCTCCATGCCAGATACAAATATCCTCTCAGACTTGTGTGAAACAGTTTACTTGTGTAAATCCCTATGAGATTGCGATGGACTTGTGGTCATTCCAATCTCAAATATTTGGTCAGTTGTTGCCATGTTTCCAGAGATGTTGGTCAATCAAGATGGCCACATAGAGCACACAGGGAAATTTTTGTTGATGAGACATGCATATATAGAGCTTGCAAAGTACTTGACAGATGGATTCATTGATGATGAGGAAGACTTATAAAGTTAACTACTGCAACAATTCTGTCCACAATGATTGTAAAAGTGTAGACTCGAATATTTATTTGAACTTGATGTCCTCTGTTCCCTGGGTAGTGTCCATCTCATCCTTGACACACGTGGCATTGGGGTCATCTGTCTGTATGCTGGCATTGGGGTTGTCCATCTGCACACTGGCATTGGGGTTGTCTGTCTGTACGCTGACACTGAATTGTCATTGCTGTGAATCTATTAGTCATGGGATAGAGGACATTGGACTCGTACTCACATCTTTAGGGTGACACACTCTGGGTTCTGGCTTAGTGGCATGATACCTAAGGATATTGCCATTGGCCATAACAAAATAAGGCAGAAGGGGGGGCAGTGGGGTGATGAAATCCATCTCTGAAAACTCTATCTTGTTGTAGCTGAGCCATAGAGCATACTTATTACTTAGAATGACCAAGAAAGTTGAGCAGCAGAGAGAGACAAGTGAGACCATGAGATGAGTTACCATTCATGCAAGGTTTGGTTCCATTCTATCAGGAGACGCCAGACTGCCATGTTTATATTCTTCAAGAGATCCTGCAGTGTTGCCTCATGTATTGTCTTAATGGTGCAGCACTCAGAGGGGGAAATTATCTGGTCTGTGGACATGACTTGTATGCAGGAAAGGCTGTGGCATTAGACAACTTAGATGTGCCAAAGACTTTGATGTGCCAAACTTGATCAAATACAATGACTTTGATGGTATCGATGGCATCCCTACACTTGCACATACACTTGTGCCACTTTCTTCCCCTCATCACACTGTCTCTGCATCTCCATTGGCCCTGCAAAAAAAATGGAGTCTGGGTCCCTGATGGACCCAAAGGATCAACTCTTCAATGTCCTAAGCTGCTTGATGCAGACTGGCCCAGGGATTGGAACCAACACCAGATCAGGATCCCAGAGCACCACCAGTGTCTTCAGGGTACAGGTATGATGACCAGCAAGCTTAGTTTTAGTCTAAGCGTAGTTTTAACAGTGTTCATGTGACTGAAAGTGCCGATGATGTAGTTGCAAGAGCCACCAAGAAACAGCTGGATCAAAATGCATTGTATATGTGCATCAAGCTGGTAGTTGCTGATCAGACCAAAGAGATCACAGAACTACAAGAGTCAAACACGAAGATGTGTGAGGAAAATGGTGCGCTCAAGGAATGATGCACCACCTACAAGTAAGTACATCCAAGTCCCCCCCATGTTAGCTATCTGCAAATAACACCGTTGGAACAGGGAGATAATCAATGGGTTCACCAAAGAATATCTCAACCTAAAGATGGGGAGTGGAGATTGTGCCCTTCTGTTTATCTTGCTGGCTGACCTGCCACCCATTCTGAAGCCATTCCCTAAGGATGACTGCACTGAAGTCTCCCTATGGACCCCCTGTCACTATTGCAACCTTCTCAATAGCCAGAATGAACAAGTAGGTGGGATGGATGGCAACTCCAGCACATTGAGCGGAGAGCAAGGATGGTGGCACCATAAGAAGCTCAAACCAACCACCTGTACCTCCAAAACAAGGATGGAACTCCCATAAACAACCTCTCTGTGATGAGCACAGAGGTCCAGATGGCCTGGCAGTCGCTCCACAAACAAAAAATGGCACCCAAGATGTTCAGCAAGATCTCAATGGAAGCCTGGGAATTTATTGCACACAGCATACTCCCGAACCCCAAACTTGAATTCCTACTGTACTGCGATGACAGACAATGGAAGCTCAAGGAGTGGTGCAAACAAAACTACTCATCCTGGACTTGCAACCAGGGTCTTTGACCACCTGCAGTCAAGAATACTGAATCCATTGACAACATACTCAACAACACCAAATTAATCCAGATGAAGGACTCTGACACCAACAACAATGGCAAAGATTCAGATGAGGACTCCGAGGACTTGGATTCAGATGAAGACAATGAAGACGATAAGGCCTCTACCTCGATAACTCAAAAGGTTTGTATTTTATCTATTGCAATACACTACTCTTGTTGACTCTGAGATATGCATACAGGTCCTGGTCATGTTGGCTGGTTTGGTCATAAGGGACCCATTGTAAGTACTCCTCTCTTGATGCTTAATTAATTATACGTATCACACAGTGCATCAATGGGATCGAGCCTGTCATCGACTACTTTCCCTGGTATGTCATCCCCTTTGTATTAGTTCTGGACTCACATGACATTGCCAGCTTCATCTGCAATGAACAGCACATTGCCCACTCTGTCCACGTTGTCGTTGGACGTGGACAAGACATCCTCTACCTCTGGCACTTCGATCACCATGACCTACTCCCAGGTGAGTGATACTCAGGTACTTGCATTGGCAGCATGCCAGAAACCCCAAGATGACTGCACAGGCATCCACATCAGCCAACCACACAACAGCCCACCCAGTCCTTGAAATATCGACAACTCAACCTCACATGACTGGAGCATTGCCACACCAAACAACCACATGTTCTAGTCATCCCAAGATGATGCCTACCCCAAGCAACATGGCTCCCGTGACATCGACAGCTGAAGTGACATGTCCCATCCGCATCCAAAGCAAGCTCAGCCTGGGTCCTCAGGCCAGCACCCCAAGTGCCAGGGGCAATGACACCGCCATGTCTACTATGTCAGAACTGACACTGGCCACCTGTTATGCACCAACGGGGCATATCGTGCGACTTGCAGATTCTGGGTTCGAAGTCTTATCAGGACTTCAGTTCGGGGATTTACAAGTATTGACTGAGCAGGGCTCAAAGTCAATGTGAGAGGGTTCAGTTCAAGGATAGAGACATGGAGGTCCTATGTAGCAGGTTAGACTCGGAGGTCAACGGTTGGACGAGGTGATGTTTAGGAGGATATGTTGGTATTACACAGGAAGTCAAGTCTACCGGTACAAGCTAGGTAGAGACGACTTATATATGTATACACGGAGGTTTGTCAGGGACAAACCAATGACACAGGGTGGCATCGCATGACATAGGATGAGATCATCCTAGTACAGCTACTAGATGGAATCGATGAGTCAAGAACTGGAATGATGTAGAAATGACGCAGGAGTGATGTCATACTGCAAGAAAGATGAACTGGCACGGGAAAATGGTGATGACGTCAGAGATAGGTAAGTAAAGAAAAGGCCGTGTCCGAAATCGTAACATTACCCCCCTTCTAAGCTCGAAGTTGCCTTGACTTCGACTCAGTCTGAACTGATGTAGTCGTAAATGTCGGCCCCAGGGTCATTAACCTCATCCTCCCTGTTCGGCAATTCTTGGCATTTGTGATGTCTCAAAAACCCATGCGGACCACATACCCAACACTTGCCACATCCTTTGTATGAGGGGCAGTCGATCTCATTATGCCCCAGCATATCGTGTAGGCACTTCCTGCACCAGTTGGGCGTATGCTCAGCCTGGTTGATGTGGGCCACGTTTTTGGCAACCGTCGCCTCTCCAAGCACATCAAACCTCTTGAAGATGCACTCGTTGGGGAAGTGTAGACGACTGTTGCAGTGGTGGCAGTACTTCTTCATCAGCTTTTTGAGGGGACATTTCTTCATGATATGTCTCTGTTCGTGGCAGTTGTAGCAGAGGCGGTTGTGGCCTCTGCCTCAAAGGAGAGGATGCTCTACTGGTCCCCCACGTCGTGGGGTCAGTGGCATCCTGTCTTCGGTCATTGTACGCATCGGGGTATAGGCGATGTGTGCATTAGTGATCTGCTCCAATGCCTATACCTGTTCCATCCTGCGTTGCACTCCATCCATCTCCATGTCAACTGCGAAGAGAGCGTGTGACAACAGCTGCTCTTGACGGCGTATGTTGCTTAGCTGCTTCTTGATCTGCTCCACCTTGACAAGTCCATCCCTCAACCGGGAGACTTCGGTGGTTAGGCGGGGTTGATCCAGGTGTAGGAGTGCTTCATCGATGGCATATGTGCAGCTGTTGTCGGGATGGAACATGTCCACTTGTGTCGTGGTCATTGGTACGGCACATCATGTTGGGGGGTGTGCGACCAAATAGACTGAGTTGCCGTACCATGGTTCTCCCTTACCCATGCATCCTACCACCTCTTGACCCTTCTTGTGATAAAAGATGTACCTTGCCAGCACTCTTGCTGGCCCATCTGGGCCGGGGTTGTCTAGTTGGATGTACAGGGGATAGTATCAGGTAGATGTAGGGTTGTTGGGGAAGAAGGGAAGACCCGGGTCATTGGGGTCTTCATTTTCCTTCTTGTCGTCCATGCGATTGTAATCGATGGGGGAATCTAAGGTGCTATCTGGGAGTGGCTGTCGTAATGCAAATGGTGATGGGTCGCGATTGTTGACATGGATTGTGGGTTCTGGCGACGGGGATGGTATAATGAGGGTGAGCGGGAATGTAGGGAGTGGGATTGTAGGCTGCGGAGATGGTGGTGGCGTTTGGAGATTCAAGTGGTTTTCTAGTACTGCTTCGATGATCTTGACCGCAGTGAGTTCGATGGCAGCAATGGTGGGAGATGGAGTGATTTCGGAAAGAGGGGATGACATTGTAGTTTGGGAAAGGGGAGGTAGGGACTTTTCGTTTCCCCTTGCCATCTTTTATGTTTCTTTGGGCGCTCCTTCAGCCATAGGGTGTAGGTGATAGAAGTCGGCGATAAGGTCTTGGGCATTGTTTAGATGTGCCGGGGGTTCCCACGTATTGTCACTCATGGGAAATCCCTTCCATTTGACGTAATATTGTACCTTGCGCCCTCGGCCTCGACAACGCACGTCAAGTATCTGCTCCACTTCATATTCGGCTTCTCCCTTGATAAGATTAGGTGGCGGTCGGGTATAGTTTGTTCCATGTAACGCTGTCTCCTTATATGGTGTTAGGAGGTTGGTGTGGAACATAGGGTGGATCTTCCATTGTGATGGGAGTTCTAGTTTGTACGTGACTTCTGATAGAACTCGTTTGATGGGAAAGGGGCCATAGCGCTTGGCTAATTTGGAAGTGGGGTAGAGGGTTTGTAGATTTACTCCTTCTAGCCATACCATTGCGCCTTGTTGATAAGGCGTGAACTTGGAATTTCCCCTTTTTGCCATTAGCTGTTGCGCATGTTTGATGCTGTCTTGTGCGTGTTGTCTTTTGATCATGAGGTCTTCCATTCTTCGGTCTGCCGATGGTGCTTCTGATGGTGCATTTGTCCACATGATCCTTGGTGTCCATCCCATGATTAGTGAGAATGGGGTTTCTTTTGTTGTTGCATTGGGCCATGCATTGTGTGCGAATTGGGCTAGTGGGAGCGCTTCTGCCCAATTGTCTTGTTGTAGATTACAGATGTGTTGTAAGTATTGTTCTAGCCATTGGTTGGATCGTTCTGATTGTCCATCCGTTTGTGGATGATAAGCCGTGGACACATGTTACGTCACGGTAGGGACGTCCGCTCGACTTGAGCAAAAGGTCACTAGTCCGATTTGACAAAACAAGAAGGGCAGTCACGTGTGGTTTCCGAGTGATAAGTCCAACGGGGACTTATACAGTTACTGATGAGAAGTAGTAACCCTCGAGTACTTCAAGTAC
>WNGR01001070.1_pt1 | contig 30641 bp, 24 predicted proteins | sample 5407581 | NCBI WGS metagenome assembly WNGR01 (sample SAMN13153383, study PRJNA577476) | soil metagenome | isolation source: 80 cm soil or saprolite under Garry oak tree replicate 2 | place: USA:California | collected 2016-06-15
AATCGCCTTCCTTTAAGACGCACCTTTACGGCCCTTCAGGGGTTGTCGATGCGATCGCTGTTGAGACTGAGCGGCACATCTTCCCGGGCTCGCTACAAGATCTTCTCGCATTAGCTTGAATCTCTGCTGCATCTTAGAAACCAGCTCGAGTCATTCGAGGCGCGCAACTCATCCAGCCCTGCCCTTCGTCATGAGGTCCGCGCGGCATGGGCCTACGGATGGCACTTTGTGCAGGAACGCGGCAAAGGTCCGGATCTCGCGATGGTCAACGATGAAGCGGCTCATGCGGTGCGTATGCGGCTTTGCGCGTGTGCTGAACAGATATTGACCGATCTGCTCGTTCCAGAGTGGCTCGCGGAGCGCAGTTCGCTCGATTTGCGCGCTGCAGCAGGAAGCAAAACCGACGACCATGTAGCGCTGAGCGGCAACCTGTCTGTGATGTTAGGTGAAGAGTTTCTGTGTATGATCTATGTCGGTTACCTGCAAAACCTGCTGGGGCGCATGCGCACCATGGTGCTTTCGATGGCCGGCGTGTTCGCAGCCATTGCACTCTCGGTAGGTTTCTATCCCTACACCCCGCGCCCTACAATATCTCTCTCGCTCTTGATCCTCTTGTTCTTCATCGGGACCGTTGTCGGTATCGTGTATGCTGGACTTGACCGCGACAGCACTCTGAGCCACATTACCAACACAGAGCCCGGAACGCTCGGCGCACATTTTTGGATAAGAATCGTGAGCTTTGTCGGAGTGCCCGCAATGGGTTTGATCGTCGCGCAGTTCCCCGAGATTGCGAACTTTGTTTTTTCTTGGGTACAACCCACGATGAACGCCGTAAAGTGAGCCTCACGCTGGATGTTGTCTCATTAGCTCATCACGTGTCGCATGCTCGACATCGTTATTTGCGCGGCATCCTATAACTGGAGCGAGCTACAGCGAAAGAATCCTCGCCCACAACTCCGGCTCCACTGGCAGTCCCAGGCTTCGATTTTCTGCACGCGTGAAAAGGGTCCGCTCTCCCGGGTAGCGAACAATATCTCCCTCAGCTGCGGGCTTGCAGTTGTGCAAGGAAGTCACAACGTCATCTGTGATGCGCGAACCTTCAGCAGCATCACCCACCGCTTCAGGATTGATCGCCATAAACACTTGCGAGAGACCGCTCTCACGAAGGGGATCAGAAGCAAGCTGGTGAGTCGCCTTCCCGAACGATGTCATTGCGGCGATCATGTCGAGCACAACAGAAAGCCCCGAGCCTTTCCAATAGCCGACCGGCACAGGGCGCTGCGATTTTTCGATTGCAGCCGGATCGCGCGTGAGATTGCCGTCTGCGTCGAAACCGCCATCAAACGGCAACATTTCTTTCCGCATGCGGTAACTCTCGAGCGCCCCGTAAGAAAACTGCGACATTGCCATGTCTAGCACTACGTGGCCCTTCGTGCGCGGCACTGCAATGACCAGAGGATTGTTCCCGATGCATGCCTCCGCACCACCCCAGGGAGGAAGGTTCGGCATGGTGTTCGTCCAGCAAATACCTATCAATCCTGCCTCAGCCGCTTGCCAGCCATAGGTGCCACCGCGCATCCAGTGATTGGTATTGCCGAGAGCAACGTAGCCGATTCCATGCTCCCGGCTCAAATCGATCGCACGCTCCATTGCGGCATGGGCGTTGAGATTGCCCGGCCCTCTCTGCCCATCCCAACGCTCCATTGCGCCAAATCGAGCGATCAACTTGGGCTTTGCGTTCACGTCAATGGAACCATTCCGCACCATCGCTGCAAAACGCGGAAAGCGGCTGATGCCGTGCGTATACACCCCATCGCAGGTTGTTTCGGCAAAGAGCCTCGCGCATATCTGCGCGCGATCCGCTGAAAATCCGAACCCGCGCAGCACACGCGCAAGCTGCTCCTGCACTTCATCAAAAGGAATTCGATTCATTTGTAAGTTGTGAGTTAGCGGCGGGCACTTAGGCCCATCGCTAACATGCCTTTTCATTTGTGGTAGTTAGGATAAGCCGGCTTTTCGGTGGGCGGCGCCGGGTGCTTCGTCAGGTCGTCGAGGGCCAGCGCCACCGCTTTTTCCAGTTGTGGGTCGTGCCCTTCGCTGACCGACTTCGGATCTTGGTCGACCGCGAAATCCGGATCGACGCCATGATTCTCCACGTCCCATTCTCCCTTTGGCGAGAAGAACGCCACGCTCGGCGAAGTCACGTGGCCTCCATCCATCAGCACCGGAATCGGCCCAATGCCAACCAGTCCACCCCAGGTTCGTTTGCCCACCAAAGGCCCAAGCTTTGCCTGCTTGAAGAGCCACGGTAATGCATCGCCGCCTGATCCTGAAAACTCATTAGCGATCATCACCTTGGGGCCGTAGATTGCGGCGTTCGGCGTATGTTCGATCGTCCCATAGCGCGGCGCCCAGTACGATTCGATATGGCGGCCCATTACTTCGACAAAGTAATCGGCGACCTGCCCGCCGGCGTTGAATCGTTCATCGATAATCGCGCCTTGCTTCTGCGTCTGCGCAAAATAATAGCGATTGAAGTTAGTAAATCCCCCCGCGCCGGTGTCGGGTAGATAGACATAGGCGAGCTTTCCGCCCGACAACTGATCGACCTTGTGCTGGTTGCCCTCGATCCAGTCGATGTTACGCAGGCTTGTCTCGCTCGTAATCGGAGTTACAGAGATATCGCGCGCATTTTTCCCATCGGCCGACCCAACGCGAAGATTGATCACCCGCCCCATCGTGCCTTCGAGCGGCTGCTGTATGTCAATGGCAGCAGTCAGTTCCTGGCCGTTGATGGCGAGGATGCAGTCGCCCGCGGCAAGGTTGAGTCCCGGCTGCGCCAGCGGAGCTTTTTCCTTTGCATTGAAAACGCCGCCGGTGTAGATCTTCGCCAGGCAATAGCGATTGTTCTTGATTTCGTAGTCCGCTCCGAGCAGGCCGCCGGGAACATGCTTGGCTTCGGGGATCGCTCCGCCGTTGCCCCTCAGGTGTCCGACAGAAAACGCCCCCAGCATCTCCTGAAAGATGTAATTCAGATCGGCGCGCGAAGCGATTGATTCCACATACGGCTCAAAGTGATTTTCATCAGCCTCGGTGTTCGCGCCGTGAAAATGTGGGTCGTAGAAGTAAGCGCGTTCGATGCGCCAAACCTCGTGGTACATTTGCGCCCACTCCGCCGGCGGATCGACGCGCACCTTCAAGTCGGCAAACGATAGCGCGCCCTCACCTGGCTTGACAGGAACATTGGCCGGCGCAATCACCCACGTTGGAGGGCTTCCTCCATTGGGCGGTGCATCGGCAGCGTCGGGTTTGCGATTCGATAGCGACAGCAGCATCTTTTCGCCGTTGGCTGAGAGCTCAAAGCTCTCCACTCGCTCAGCCAGCTTTTCTGTCTTACGATCTTCGAGCGTCCATCGGCTCAACGTTGCCGCATGATCCGCAAAGCGCGTGGAGTCGGGCACCTCGAGATAGTAAAGGCTCCCATGCGGGCCAGCGACAATGGCCAGGTAATCCGAGGCCGGCAATGGCAGCGCAACAATCCGCGAATCGATTCCAGCGAGGTCGACCTTCACCGGCTTGACCGGGGCCGCTTTTGCGGGATGAGCCTTCTCATCGCCGCTTGACTCTTTTCCGTCTCCTGCATGCTCGGCGCCGTCACCCTTTTTGCCGTCGGCCGCGCTCTCGGGCGCTTTCTCATCTTCGAGTTCGGGCGCGATCGGTGAAGCCTGGCTGGCCGCAAGCACCACCGCGTAGATGTTGCCCTTCACCTGGTAGAGATCGCTCGTCATGTCTAACCCATCTGAGGTTGGACCGGCATTGGTACTCGCTACGAAGAAGAGATACTTGCCTTCGCGATCAAACGTCGGAGTGCGCGCGTCGCCCATCTCGCTGGTCACTTGCGTGGACTGACCCGACTCGACTGAATAGAGAAACAGGGCGTGCAGATGATTTTCGAGGGAGCGCGGATATGCGATCCACTTCGAATCCGGCGACCAGGCCAAGTCGTAAGTCAGGTTGGAGAAACCACCAAAGATATTCTTGTCGCCAATCGTCGTCAGTTTGCCTGTGGTCGTATCAAGCATGTACGTGTTGAGGCGGTTGTCGTGAAACGCAAGACGCTTCGAGTCCGGCGACCAAACAGGATTGAAATAATAAGCGGGCTCTTTGGCCAGCTCAAATTTCTTTGCGCTTGCGCCGCCAGCCTGAGAACTGCCGATTTGCGAAGCCACATGCAGCGAATACAAGCCGCCTTCATCTGAGAAGTACGCAATCGATTGTCCATCAGGAGACCACGCGGGCTCGCGCTCCATCACGCCGGGTGTGTTGGTGATATCGCGAGTCGGCCCGTGCTTCGCGGCTACCGTCAAGATCTCGCCATGGGCCTCGACAGCGGCCCGCAGGCCGGTTGTCGAGATGGTCGCATGTTCAATCTCTGTCGCCACGCTCTCGATGCGCGGACGCACTTCGGGCAGATCGGCATCGATCTCGATCGGAACCAGGTGGCTCGTGCCCGTCAATGTGTCGTAAAAATAGATATCGCCGAGCCGGTCGTAAACCAGGGTGTTGCCTTCGCCGGCCAGCGTTCGAATGTCAGGTCCGTCGTTCGCCAGCGCTTCAGTTACGGCTGTCTTTTTTGAGTTGGGATCGAAACGGAAGATGGTGACGGAACCCTTGCGTCCGGAGAGAAAGTAGATTCTTCCTCCCACATACACCGGCGAAAAGTCAGATGCTTGTTCGTGTGGAATCTCGACCGATTCAAGTCCGGGCAGTGTTGCGATCCAGATCGTGCTGGCGCGGCCGCCATGATAATTTCCCCACGAGACGAAACTCGTGTAATCAAATCCAAACGCCGGCGGCAGCGGCGAGTACGCAATGGCTTTTCCATCGGGCGCATACTGCCCCTCGTAAGCCATGGGAAGCGGCAACACCGTGGCGATGCCACCCTTTGCCGGAACGGAGTACAACTGCGTATAACGGCTCACAGACTGGCGCGTGGATCGAAAAATAATCTGCTTGCCATCGGGGCTCCAGCCCACAGCAAAATCGGCCGCCGGATGATACGTCACGCGAAAAGGAACACCGCCTGTTGTTGGAACCGTGAACACGTCTGTATTGCCGTCATATTCTCCCGTGAACGCAATAGTGCTGCCGTCGGGCGAGAAAATCGGAGCCGTTTCAATGCCAATCCCGGTCGTCAGTCGTGTAGCGTGCCCTCCCGCTCGCGGCACAGTCCACAGGTCGCCCGCGTAACCGAATGCGATCAGTTCCCTGCTCAGCGCCGGGCGCTGGAATATATGCGGCTTCGCGGCGGCTCTTGATGCAGCCGGATCAAACACTGCCATAAATGTGAGGACTGACAACACCACAACAACTGCTTGGGAACGGATGGGGCGCACCGAAAGACCTCCGGGAGAGCTGCTGCGAAGATGTGCACAATCTTATCGCAGGCAGCTCAAGGCCTTTCATCGCGTTTCAAACACCACAGCCGCAGCCCTCGCCGCTCCACGTGCGGCGCCCCTCGACAAGAAGAATCGGAACGGCCGCAAGCGCAGCCACCGAGTCGACCCAAGCGATATGCCAAACGGCGTAGAACACTAACCCCGCCAGCGTCACCGCGGCCAGGTACGCGCAGGTCGCCGACTGCGTCGCATCCGCGGCAAGCGCGCGATTATTCATCGCTTGAGCTTGTCGGCGCTTCAACCACGCAAGGAGAGGCATCACGAGCAATGCGGCAATGGTGACCCCGATGCCCAGCGCGCTGGTTTCCATAGGCCTGCGATAGGCAAACACGGCTATGCCCGCAACTACGCCCGCGAGCGCAAACAGCAGGATTGCCGCGGCACGTTCTGCGTGCGCTTTTTTCAACCGAAAGCGCGGTGAGAATTGCAGCAACACCACCGCGGCCGAGAGCAGTTCGATGAGGCTGTCCGATCCAAACGCAAGCAAAGCGACACTATGTGCCTGCGCCGCGGCCCACAGCGAGATCGCACACTCCACCACCATCCATGCAATTGTGACGGTCTGCAGCCACGCAATCTGCCGTGACAAGGCGGGCGGCCGATTCGCAGGCGCGTGGCAGCTTCCGCAGCAGAGATCGTCGCTATCGGGCTGGGAATATGTGCTCATGTCTTTTTGCGACCGGGACTGTCGCCGATCAATATGTGAACGACACTGCTCAAGCTTCTTTCAGCGTCACCGTAATCTTGCGCGCATCTCCGCCTTCTGACGAGATGGAGATCTCACCGGTCGATCGCTTGCGAATGCTTTTGAACTTATCGCCCCACTCCACCAGCACCAGCGCGTCCGGGGTCAGCAGCTCATCCAACCCGAGAGTCTCAAGCTGCCGCTCGCCTTCCAGCCGATACACGTCCAGGTGAAAAAGCTTCACCGGCTTGCCGTTCTGGGTGCCGTCATACTCGTGCAGCAGCGTAAATGTGGGGCTCGTTACCTCGTCGGGATCGGCAGCGTCGAGAGCCTGCGCAATCCCTTTCACCAGCGTGGTTTTGCCGGTGCCAAGATCGCCCCGCAGCAGCAGCAACTGCGGCGGTTTCAGCAGCGAGGCGAGCTTGCGTCCCACCTCGACGGTGTCAGCGCCGCTTTTCGTAGTGAACTCGTGGATCCGGCCTTCGGCCACGGGGGCGTCCTTGCTCATTGTGCTGCCTCATGGGAGCGCTTCCCCGGTGACGTCCCCGGCGGCAACCCCTGCAACCAAACATAACCGTTCGCGGCACGTGAGCGAAAGCGAAAAGTCCGAGAAAACTGCGGGAGACTGTCCGTGGCCAGCAGCGTGTGCTCGTCTGCCTCGCCCACAGCCAGGTCGGCGGCCAGCCCGTGGAGAAAAACCGCCGCCTCGATCGCTTGCTCCGGCTCGGTCGGATACTGCGCCAGCAAAGCCGCGACCACACCGGTGAGCAGGTCGCCGCTGCCGCCCTTTGCCATTCCGGGATTTCCAGTAGTATTCACGGCCACTCGACCATTTGGATGCGCAATCAAAGTCCTAGCGCCCTTCAGCACCACCGAAACGTGATGTCGCGTGGCGAAGTTACGCGCCACCTCGAGCCGATCCGCCTGTACGTCGGCTGTCTTGATGCCGGCCAGCCGCGCCATCTCGCCCGGATGTGGCGTGATCACCACCATGCGCCCGTCCTTGGCCAGTTCAGCCAAAAGCCGGGTGTCTTTCGCCAGAATATTCAATGCGTCCGCATCGATCACCACCGGCATTGTCGTCTCAGCCAGCAACCCTTTGCAGAACTTTGCAGTGTCGTCGCTCTGCCCCAATCCCGGGCCAAGAGCCAGTACGGTAATGCCTTTGGTAAGGGCCGCCAGCTTCTCAGGCGCAAGGTTCTGCGGCGAAGCCTGCCCCTCGGCGTTTGCCGCCAACGGCCACGTCATCAGCTCCGGCGCAAAGCTCGACACCACCGGCAGCGCCGGCGCGGGAACCGCCGCCGTCACCAGTCCCGCACCCGCTCGCATCGCCGCCATCGAAGTCATCGCCGGCGCACCAGCCTTTCCGCCCGCCGGTCCAAATGAGCCGCCCACCACAAGCACGTGGCCAAAACTGCCCTTATTGGCGGCTGCCGCTCGAGGCTCCAGCGTGAGCACCTGCGCCGATCCGGCCCATTCCAGTCCCATTGTCGAAAGTATGGCCTCATCAGGAGACCCAATCGGCGCCACCACCACGGGCTGATCCCACTGCCGCGTCAGCTGACCAAACACATGCGCCGGCTTGGGCGCGGTGAACGTGATTACCGCATCGGCAGGAAACACCGGATCGCTGACGCTCGCGGCTTTCTCGTCCGCCGGCCAGCCTGACGGCAGATCGACCGCCAGAATTGGAATGTGTTTCGCAGCAGCTCCGGCCTTCACCCACTCAAGAGCCGTAAACGCCAACCCCTTGAGCGGCGGCTTAAACCCCGTGCCGACGACTGCATCCAAAATCAGGTCCGTATCGAGCGCTGTGTCGTGGGCATCGAGGTCCTCTTCCGTCTTTGCCAGGCGAATGAAACAGCGCTTCGAGTCATTCAGTTCACGCCAGGCGATTGCCGCATCTCCCTTGATCTCTTCCGGAGAGCCCAACAAGATTACAGTGACCGCGATATCGCTCTCCGCGAGCAGTCGTGCCGCCATCATTCCGTCGCCGCCGTTGTTGCCGCGGCCGCACAGCACTGTTACGCATCGTGCGCGAGGAAATTGCTGCACCGCAAAGTCTGCAATCGACTGGGCAGCGTGCCGCATCAAATCGACGGATGGAATACCAAACTGCTCCATTGTCGACCGGTCGCAGGCCTGCATCTCTGTGGCGGAGAGAATCTTCATCGCTCCCTATGGTAGTTGGTTTTAATGCGACAGGTTGAACCTGGAGTCAATTGCAAGGCGCGATGCAAGGGAAATCGAGAGGAACAATTTCTATGAAAGAACTCGCCGCCAGGTTCCTTCGAGCGCGGACACAATGCTGCTCGATATGCGCCTCACTGACGAATCCTTAGTCCCTGGTCCTTAGTCCCTGGTCCGGTTTTTACCGCATCATCAACACCAGAAACCACCCGTTCAGTCCCGCGATGAGCACTGCAACGATCCATGCCAGCACTTTCTGCCACGTCGCATTCACAAACTCGCCCATCGTCTTCCGGCTGCTCGTAAAGATCACCAGTGGAATCACCGCAAAGCTCAGTTGCAGCGACAAGATCACCTGGCTCAGCAGCAGCAGTTTCTCCGTCCCCTGCTCGCCGTTGATGGCCACCACGACGATGGTCGGGATTATCGCAATCGACCGCGTAATAAGCCGCCGGGCCCACGGAGCCACCTTGATGTGAACAAACCCCTCCATCACCACCTGCCCGGCCAGCGTTCCGGTGATCGATGAGTTTTGTCCCGATGCGAGCAGCGCCACCGCGAACAGCGTGCTGGCGCCCACGACTCCCACCAGCGGGCTCAGCAGTTTGTAGGCATCCTCGATCGCGCCGACCTCGAAGTGTCCGCTGCGATGAAACACCGCTGCCGCCACGATCAGAATGGCTGCATTCACAAACAGGGCCAAGGTCAGCGCCAGCGCCGAGTCCAGGTTGGCCATTTGCACCGCTTCACGCTTTCCCTGCGGCGTGCGTTTGTAGCGGCGGCTCTGCACAATCGACGAGTGGAGGTAAAGATTGTGCGGCATCACCGTCGCCCCCAGCATGCCAATCGCGATGTAGAGCATGTCAGGATTCGCAACGATAGAACGTGAAGGGATGAACAGGCTATGCAGTGCCGGCCAGTACTCCGGCTTTGACAAAAACATCTGGATGCCGAACATCGCCAGGATGGTTCCGATCAGCGCAATTACCAGCGCCTCAACGTAACGAAATCCCCAGCGCTGCAGCAGAAGGATCAGCAGCACATCGAGGCCCGTGATCAGCACCCCATAAAACAGCGGAATGTGAAACAGCAGTTGCAGCGCAATCGCCGAGCCGATGACCTCAGCCATGTCGCAGGCGGCAATCGCCACCTCCGCCATCACCCACAGCGCGAAGCTCACCCATCGGCTGGTGTTCTCGCGACAAAGTTGCGCCAGATCTCGATCGGTCGCCACACCCAGTTTGAGCGAGAGGCTCTGCAGCAGAATCGCCATCAGATTCGAGGCCATGATGACAAACAGCAGCGAATAGCCGAATCGCGATCCTCCGGCGATGTCCGTTGCCCAGTTCCCCGGGTCCATGTACCCGACCGAAATCAGAAATCCCGGCCCAATGAAACCCAGCAACCGCCGCCAGTAGAGCGGTGATCGCGAAATCCGAACACTCGAATGCAACTCTGGTAAAGAGGGCTCTTGGGTAGCGATATTTACGCTGAATTCTGTGGCCATAGCACGAGGGGATAGGCCGGAACCTGTCGTTCCGTTAGTATGACACAGCGTAGTTAATTATGGTTAATGTATTTCATTACGATGAATTACTATCATCCCGCAGAGCGAAGCCATACTGCCTCCGCCGCCGGCCGCCCCAAGATCGAATTTCCGGTAGGCAGTTCAATTGACACGGTCTGGTCATAGTTTTGACTCATCACACGTAAGCTCTTGCTTGGCCCGATTCCTGCCCGATGCAAAAACAAAAGAAGCTGCGGGTCGCGCTCCTGCAAACTGGACACGACGTAGCTCCGACCTGCCGCGGCTTCTGACAGCGGAATCTCGCCGCGCCGCTTTCGCTCCGCTGGATTCTCAGGCAACACTGCATTGCCGTGCGGGCACGCGCCGCCTTCTCCCAGCTTCTCTCTCAATTTGGCTTCGAATGCCGGCGATACTGCGTGCTCCAGCCGTTCCGCCTCTTCGTGAATCTCGTACCACTCCATCCCGAAGATCTCGCTCAGCATACGTTCGATGAGGTGGTGGCGCAGGGCTGTCCGGAAAGCAGTCTCGCGCCCCGCGGCAGTCAGTCGAACGATGCCGTCGTCGCCAACCTCGACATATCCATCACGCTTCAGCCGCTTCAGCGCCATGGTCACCGCCGGCGCCGAAACCTCGAGCCAGTGCGCCAGCAGCGCCGGAATCACCTGGCGCCCCTCCGCCTCCGCCTCCAGAATGGCCTTGAGGTAGTTCTCTTTCGAAACGTGAATGGAATCTTTCATGGTGTGTCTACACAGTCTACTGTCTCTCCCTGAAAGGGTCCCACGCTTGTTGCTCGATCATCGGCATTTCCAATCGGGTAGGAGGCAGGGTCGCCCCTGCCGTCCTCTCACACCACCGGACGGAACGTTCGGTATCCGGCGGTTCCTGTCTACTGGGCAGAACTCAATATGCGCCAGCGAATATTGTTTCTCTGCAAATGAAATCAGAGTACCGGTCCAAAAGATGTCTTGACCAGAATTTAGGCGACTCGGACGGCAATCACAGATTGGTAACATGCCACTGCGGTCATTGAGCCTCTCCCCGTTGTTTCCGAGTTCTAGCTTGATGCTGCCTGAGTGACTCTGTTCCGCGCCTTCCACGCCGCCCAACTGAATGCAACGGCCCCAGCCGCAATTCCAATTCCCGCGAAGACCGCCGTAGCCACGCGGAAACGCCGCGGTCTCGCCCGTCCTTCCTCACGCACATGCTCCGGACGCGCGCCAACACCCACCGCGTATCCCAATGCGCGCTGAATACCAGGAATCCGAGTAGCCGCCTTCACTTGCCAGGGAGCCCGGATCGGTCCAGGGTTTTCAAACACGCGCGCGAAGCCGCGATGAGCCAATAACTGGATCGCCTGCGTCACCCGGGTTGGAAACTCGCGTCTTCTTTGCACGGCGGCCAAAGCCGCCTCAGGAACACATAGTTCCTGAAGTGGCCTGGTCAATAAGTTCGCGGCGGCAACGGCATCCTGAATCGCAAGATTGATCCCCACCCCACCAGCGGGCGACATGGCATGGGCCGCATCTCCGATGCAGAGCAGGCCCGGCCGGTGCCAGCGCCGAAGCCGGTTGATTTGCACTGTCAGGATCTTGATCTGCTCCCAATCGCGCAGTTCGTTCACTCGCTCGCCCAGGTACGGAGCGATTTGGCGAATGTCGCTGCGGAACGCATCGAGGCCGCGCGCTTTGATCTCGTCGTACGAGCCCTTTCGGATGATGATTCCCGCCTGGAAATAATCGGAGCGATTGATCAGAATCAACGCTTTCCCGTAGTTCACGTTGCCGAGCACCTGCACCGAATCGTCCGGCTTGCGGTTGATCCGAAACCACAAAACGTTGATGGGCACTCCGTGTTCGATCACTTTCAGTCCGGCCGCGCCCCGCATAAGGGAATGGCGGCCATCACAACCCACGACGAGATCCGCACGAACCTGCACTTCTCGCCCTTCGTGCTGCGCGACAACTCCCATGATACGTTCGCCATCTCTCACGATATCTGTAGCTTCGTGCTGCATGAGCAGTTGAAACGAAGGAAACTTTTTGGCATGGCCCGAAAGAAAGTTCAGGAAATCCCATTGCGGCATGAGCGCCACGTATTTGCAGGTCACCGGCACATGCCGGAAATCGGCCACCTCGAATAGGAACTCTCCGATGATTCCTCCAAGCGACGCCACCTTCTCATGGGGCAAATCCAGGAACTCCTTCAACAGCCCAAGCTCCTTGAGCACCTCCAGAGTGGATGGGTGTACCGTGTCGCCGCGAAAATCGCGAAAAAAGTCCTGATGCTTTTCCAGCACGATAACCTGCACACCTCTTCGTGCCAGAAGGTATCCGAGCATCATGCCCGCAGGCCCACCACCGACCACACAGCAAGTCGTCTCCAAAACCTCAGGTGCCATGCCTTAACCGCCTCCTGCTTCAAACCCGCTCAAAACCTTCGATGCTGAATCACCAAGCCCGGGATTTGGCCGCACGTACTTAATCGAGCGATCATGTACGTGGGGGGGTGAGCCAGCCGCTTGATGATGAATCATCGGGAACTGAACTTTCGAGTGCGGTGAGATCACGTTTGATGTACTGGCGCGTCGGCGAGCTCCGGCAATTCTGCGGGACGCTCAAGAGTTAATCTTTCATTAGGAGATCATTCTTTGAACCATCCCGTGCATTTGCCGGTCGCTTTTATGGTCGCGGCCATTACGGTTGCGTCAGCCCACGCGGGCTCTGGGAATCCTGTCTTCGTGCACATGGGACTATCGAGTGAGAGCAATGTAGGCTGGACTTCACCGGGCGTTGCCGACGAGCCGTCCGAGTTAATGGCTACGGGGGACTTCAACCGGGATGGAATTGCCGATATGGTGGAGACGACATTCCCAGACGGCAAAGACTCCGGTCCGTATTTTCTTACCGTCCTGCTCGGCGAGGCAGATGGCACTTTCAAGAGGGTCGCTTCCCATAACTTAATCGGCAGAGATCCACGCGCATTGATTGTTGGCGACTTCAATAGAGACGGCAACCCCGACGTGATTGTGGGAGACGGCGATGGCGCGCTTCTCGAGTTCCTTGGCAACGGCAAGGGCAATATGGCTGGTGCGGGCAACATTGCGAATTTCGGGTCGGTAGCGTCCATCGCGATCGGCCACTTTACTAACGATGGCAATCTTGACCTTGCAGTCTCTGATGCCGACTCGAATTCTGCCTCAATCCTTCTCGGCGTCGGCGACGGCTCGTTCCGGCTCACGTGGTCGTTTGAGTTGCCGAAACGGGGAACCCGATTCCACGTAGCAACTGCGGACTTCAATAGGGATGGAATTGCGGATCTCGTAATCACGAGCGAGGATGACGACAATTACGAAGTCATGCTCGGCAGCGGCAACGGCACATTCACGTATGCCCCCGAGCTCAGCCATCTCAGGGATCCCAATTCCTATTGCCCCTCCTGACGAATGCTCGGAATCGATTGCGCTAGTCCAGAGTCGCAATTCGAGGCTGATCATCCATGTCCGGCTTGTAGAGCATGTTCTTGCGTCCCGCGAGGATCGCAAAGTAGACTTCTCGTCTGACAAAACTTGAACCAGAATCGTACTCGGTACGGGCTCTTCCCGTCGATGTCACGCTAGTGGGTAGATCGACTTGATCAGCAAGTACGCAGTCGCCGACAGCATCAATCGGATGGTCTATCTGCAGACATTGAAATGAGGCGGTTGAGGCACTCTCCAAATTACGCAAAGAGGTTACTGTCCCAATGAGATTGTTCAGACTCGTCGTTGTGCTTGTTGCTGCCTCAATTCTCGGTGAAGCTTCTGGACCGCGCGTGTTAGCTGGGCAGGAATTGGATTCCGCCAAGTTGCTGCAGCCATCGCCCGACAGCTGGCCGCTCTACCACGGAGACTATTCCGGTAAGCGTCACAGCCGGCTCACCCAGATCGCGCCATCCAATGTAAATTCCCTCGGTCTTGCGTGGGCGTTTCAAACCAACCAGCCGGCCGCGATCAAGTCTTCGCCGTTGCTCGTCGACGGAATTCTTTACTTTACGGTTCCCGACAACGTGTGGGCAGTGGACGCGCGTTCAGGGCACATGGTATGGCACTTCAATCATCCGACCACAACGGGCGAGCACATCGGCCATCGCGGTGTGGCTATGTATAAAGGATGGATCTACTTCACCACTCCCGACGCGCACCTGCTTTCGCTCAATGCCAAAGACGGGAGACTTCGCTGGGATAAAGTGATCGCGGATGTCAAGCAAGGCTATTGGTCCACCATGGCCCCGCTTGTGGTGAAAGACCACGTGATAGTCGGAGTGGGTGGCGATCTGGATAATATCCCCGGCCTGCTGCGGTCCTTCGACCCTGAGACTGGGGCGGTGCAGTGGCAGTGGCTCGCGACTCCGCCTGCCGGCACGCCAAACGCCACCACTGGTGGGATGACGTGGATGACCGGTACTTACGATCCCGACCTCAATCTTGTCTACTGGGGCACCGGCAATCCGACGCCGGTGTTGAACGGCAACGGGAGGCCGGGAGACAACACGTGGACCTGCAGCATTGTGGCGCTAAACCCGGACTCCGGCAAGCTGGTGTGGGGATTCTCAGCGTCGCCACACGACACGCATGACTGGGATGCTGTGGAAACGCCAGTCCTGGTCGATGCGAACTTTCACGGCAAACCGCGAAAGATGCTGATGCAGAGTTCGCGTAACGGCTACTTCTTTGTCCTCGACCGCACCAACGGGAAGAGCCTGCTGACCACTCCATATGGGCCAACTAACTGGGCGCTCGGAATCGACAAGGAGGGACGCCCCATTCCGAATCCGGACAAGGACCCCAAGCGCGACGGCAGGTTGATTGCTCCCGACGAAGGCGGCTTGACCAATTACCGTTCCCCGAGCTTCGACCCAAAGACCGGGTTGTTTATCGTCGACGCGCATCCCAGCTACAGCATCTACTTCGCCAAGTCGGAGGATGGCGCCTACGGCTGGGCAGGCGCCGATTACGGGCTTTGGGGCAAAGGCGTCATCGAAGCCATCGATTACCAATCGGGCAAAATTCGCTGGAGTCACGAAGTGGGTCAGGGTGGGTCCGGCGCAGGCGTACTCACCACGGATGCGGGACTGACGTTTACTGGCGACTCCACCGGAAACATTCTGGCATTGTTCACAGCTGACGGTACGACTCTGTGGCACGCTCAGACGGGAGCCCCCATGCAGACGTCTCCTGTAACCTACGAACTCGATGGGCGGCAGTATCTCGTGAGCGGAAGTGGAAGTGTCATGTTTGCCTGGGCGCTTCCCCTCGTTCGCCGTACACCGTGAGCGTTCCAGAGATTGCGGGGACCGTCACCAGTCAGCCTCTTGGAACAATCTTGCGCGGGCCTGGACTTCGACCCCGGAAGCGGGTGTTAATTGGCGAGAACAGGCCAACGCGCTCATTCAGGATGATCGCGGAGGGCGTTTACTTCGCCGGCGCACATGGTGTGTGAGCACCCATCCGGAGTTCGCCACCAAGGCCGCCGAGTTGGTGGGGTTGTACTTGAATCCGCCACTGAACGCCTTGGTCCTCAGCGTTGACGAGAAGCCCAGCATCCAAGCCATCCCTCCGGCTACGTAGAAACCGATAGCGGAGTCATCGTCCGGGCCATGAAAAGCACCTACAAACGCAACGGCATCCTGAATTTATTTGCGGCTCTGGAAATCGCCAGTGGACAGGTTTTCGCTCAAACTACCGAGGAGAAAAAGCGGGAAGACTTCCGGCGCTTCCTGGATGCAGTCGTTGCCGAACTGCCGATCGACAAAGAGATCCATCTGATTCTTGACAACTACTCGACGCACAAGCGCAACGCGGACTGGCTGGACAAATACCAAGGCCGCGTGCAGTTCCACTTCACTCCCACTTCCGCCAGTTGGGTCAATCAGGTGGAAATCTGGTTCGGGCTCTTGACCCGCAAGGCACTGCGCGGAGCCAGTTTCGCCAACAAAGATCAACTCCGTTCCGCCATTGAGTCCTTTCGTCACCAATACCAACCAACACCCGAAGCCATTCCACTGGCGCAAGCGAGAAGTCAAGGAAAGCCAACTCCGCAATACCGTTATCAACTTATGCAACTAAGCACTACCAGCTGCAAGCTGCTTTTACTGCTTCACCCTCACCTTCGGCTCGACGGAAAGCCCCGGCCGCAGAGTGTGATTTGGATCCTCATTCTGCAGGTTGTCAAAGTCGATGCGCACCGGAACCCTCTGCACCACCTTGACGTAGTTGCCGGTCGCATTCTCCGGCGGGAAGAGCGACAGCACCGAGCCAGTAGCGCCGCCGATCTGCGTGACCTTGCCGTGGTAGGTCTTGCCGGTTGCGTCTACGTCGATCTCCACCGGCTGACCGGCTGTCATGTGCCGCAGCTGCGTCTCCTTGAAGTTCGCGGTCACCCAGATTCCCTGTAGCGAAACCAGAGTCAGCAGGTTTTGTCCGGCGGCAACGTTCTGGTTGATCTCCACGCTCTTGCGCGTGATGATGCCTGCTTCGGGAGCAATGATCCTGGTGTAGCTAAGGTTGAGGTTAGCCTGGTCGAGCTGGGCCTGAGCTTGCTGCACCTGTGCCAGCGCCTGCCTTGCTTTCGCGTTCTGTGCCGCCACTTGTTGCGGTCCGGTCTGCGCGTACTTGTATTGCGCCTGCGCTCCTGCTTCCCGCTCCCGCGCTACCCGCACGCCATCGGATGCGGCCTGCTCGCTGGCGATTGCATCCTGCACTGAGGCAGCCGCTGCCGCCGCTGCTGCCACGGCCGAGTCAAATTGCTGCTTGCTGATCACGTCTTTTTCAACCAGCGGCTTGTAGCGTTCCAGATCCGCCTGCGCCTTGGCATTGTTGGCTTGAGCCTGGATCACGCGAGCATGTGCCGCCTGCACCTGGCCCTGCGCCTGCTGCACCGAGGCATGCGCGCCGCTCACGTCGGCGCTGGCCGAACTCAAAGTGCTGCCGGTGTTGATGGTCGTCAAGGGAACGTTGACGTTGGCGGCTGCGGCATTTGCCTCGGCGCTTGCCAGTGCGGCCTTGGCATTCTCGACCGCTACCTGGTAATCCCGGGGATCGAGTTCAGCGATCACGTCGCCTTGCTTCACCATCTGATTTTCGTCAACGTAGACTTTTAAAACCTGACCCGCAATACGCGAACTTACCTGGATCAGGTGGCCGTTGACCTGCGCATCATCCGTGTCCTCGGTAAAGGTCGAGTGCCACCAGAACGCGACGGCCGCCACCACAATAATCGCAAGCACGACGATGATGATGCCCCTGCGGCGGGACCGCGGCTGTACGACCTCAGTCGTCGTATCCGGCTCGGTTTGGACTGGTGTTGTCGTTGTATCCGCCACGTTCACTTCCCTCCCAAATAGCTCTTGTACTTCTCTGCCGCCCCCAGCGCCCGTGCCAGGCTCAGCTTGGCTATGTTATGCCGGTAAAGGCTGGTCACATATTGATCGTTGGCCTGAGCCACGGACTGCTCCGCCTGGCTCACCGCGAGGTTATCGCTCACCCCGGCTGTATAGCGCTGCTGCGCCTCGCTCAGCACCTGGTTCGCCAGGTCCACGCTGGAACGTGCCACCTCAACCTGCTTTTGCGCCGATGCGATGTCCAGCAGCGCATCGCGAACGTCGGCGTCCACCTGGGCATTCATGTCGCTCAACTGCGCCTTCTGCGTATCCAGTTGCGACTGCGCCTGCAGGGCCTCGCCCCGTAACGCAAATTCCTTGAACACCGGCACGCTCAACTTTGCCGACGCATCCACCGTGCCATGCGAATGGCGCACGTTCACGCCGATGTCGCCGTAGTCCGCATCGATGCCCAATGTCGGAAAGCGATCTGCCGTCGCGGCCTTGCGCTGCTCTTCGGCCGCCTTCGTCTGCTCCAGCATTGCCGCCAGGTCTTTGCGGTTGGCGTGAGCCTGCCGAATGGTGGCATCTATGTCGAGCTGATCGAACGCGGCATAAGGAGCCTTGTCGATTACGTTGAAGTTCTGCGCCAGGGGCAATCCAATGGTCCGCGCCAGCGCGAGCTTGTCTTTCTGTAATGCATTCTGCGCCACAATCAACTGCTGTTCTAGCGTCTGATAATCCACTCGCGAACGCAGCTCGTCGAGCATTGGCGCCGTACCGGCCTGATGGCTTCGCACCGCCTGGTCCAGCGAAACCTTCGCGGTCCCCACCTGGGCCTGCACGCTGCTCACCCGCGATTCGTCGGCCACCACCAGCAGATAGGCGTTGCCTACCGTCAGCACCACCAGATCGCGAGCATCCTGCGCGGAGAGTTGCGCCGCGTTGAAGTTGTGCCTCGCCGCAAGATAAGTCCGCAAAGCGTGCAAGTCCATCAGCGACCAGCTCAGTGAGGCGCGTATATCCGTATAGCCGAACGGCCCCACAATGGTGGGAAATCCGGGAATCCGCAGGCCTTGCGCTGCCAGGTCCACCTGCATGACAGCTTCTTTCGCTGAAGCGTCCACAGAAGGCAGCAGCTCCTGCAGCTGGCTCAGCCGCTGTCCGCGTGCCGACGCCGTCTGTGTGCCGCTCAATATCGCCCCAAGATTATTCTTGAGACCGCGCTGAATTGCCTCGTCGAGCGTCAAATCCAAAGGCTGCGCAGAAACATCGCCCGCAGGCACGCTGCCCTGAAAACTCGAAGCGCTTGATCCAGTCGCGGTGGGCGGTGAGCCCGGCGCCGTCTGGGCTGCCAGATGGCTCGGAGCTGACCCCAAAATCAGTCCGGCAACCACCACTGTGAGGCCCACAGTAACTCTGCGCGCACAGGGACGGATTGAGCTATTCGTATAGTCTTCTTTTGACGGCATCAGTGATTTTCGACCTGGTACGACCTTGAAGCAATGGGCGTCCGCCCAAAAATGTTGGCTCATAAATGGATGCACACGGGCAGCGGCAAGGTTCTTAAACAGTGTAACGAACTCTAACCGCCGCAACGCCCACGAGCCCGTCTGCCGCCGGGAAGCGGAAGGCAACGCACGTTGTCCCGCTCGGAGCCCGCCCCCTTGGTCTGAATCCGAATCCCACCGACTCTAAGCTTGGCTTGACTAGAGACCCGTCGAGGCGTGGATCAACTGCGATGCGACCGAACAAAGCGCCTGGCGGAAAAGCTCCCGCACCGACTCCGCGTCCCACCCGGCAGCCTGCGGTCCGCCATTGACCGCCAGAAGTTCGGCGGTCTGCGGGGTCGTAAATCCAGCCACCGCGCGCAGCACGAAGATCGCGCGCAGCGCCGTCGGAAGACTCTCGAGCCAAGTCCGCATCCGGTCGCGATCTGGCCCTGCAATCATCCGTTCCAGCTCTTCCCGCGAGACGCCTGCTGCGTCAAGATCGTCGTCCTGGATGCAGGTCACAACCGGCTCCAGGTTCTCAGGAGCTGCCAGACTTTCAGGGTCGCGCTCCGCGATCAGCTGCAAAGCCGCACTGGCGAGAGCCCGCCTGCTGCTCCGTCGCGCTTCTTCGGCATTGGAGCAGGCTGAAACTTCCGCGTCCGCCACCGCCGTCTCCACAAGGCGAATGCTGTCCTCGCCCTCGCCCACCATCATCGACGCCAGACTATAGAGCCCCGCGGCGATCAGGTCGAACATGTTATCCATCCCTTCAAAGGCCTTGGCAACCGTCGCTTCGTCCTTGGGCTGGCCGTCGAGCAGCTCATGCACCTGCCGCGCAAAGGCTGCGGCTTCAGGCGGAATCGGCTGCGCAGGAATCAGGCTGGAACTCAGGGTCGGGATTTCCTTGGACATTGGGAGCGCTCCTTGTTTGGGGGGAGGGATGCAAGTTCGCCCACTTCTATCCTCAACCCCGCGGGTGGGAGGGGTCAATGTAGGCGAGCTTAGGAAAAACCGCTCAGTTTTTAGACGATCCGGCGCGGGCGTAAGTCTCGTTATTCGCGAATCACGGCGATATCACTGCAAAATTTGCCCAGTCGCGCTATGATCCCAGCGCTTTCGTTTCAAGCAGCGAGGTATGCGGTGGAAATCGCGAATGCTTTCATCGGCAGGGCCGGGAAGCCATCCGCCGATGAGTTGGACTCCGCTCTAGGGCCAAGCGCGAATTTATGGGATCAGTTTGTGGAGTGGCTCGCGGAAGAGCATGGCGTCGGCCTCCAGGAATGGAAGTGCTACTCAGTCAAATTCGGCTGGTCACTGCGGCTGATGTTCAAAAAGAGAACCATCGTGTACCTCTCACCATGCGATGGTTGTTTTCGGGTGCTTTTCATCCTTGGCGATTGCGCTGTCGAAGCTGCCACGCAAACCGGTCTGCCTGCTGACGTGATTACCGCCATAAGGCAAGCACCGAAATACCCCGAAGGTACCGGCATCCGCCTTTTGGTTCATCGAGAAAACGACCTCGACGCGATCCGCAAATTAGCCGTGATCAAGTTGGCTCACTAAGCACCGAAATCCGCGAAAGAAAAACGGCATCCAGCACGTGCGCTCGATCGGCGCCGAGGCTCCTTTTTGCCGGCTTTTAACACGATTCGGCCGTGTGTCTTGTATGCCTGGCATATCGGGCTGTCATATCTCGACCCGAGCCGCTCCCCTGTCGTTCGGCAGGGAAAGGCTGTAGACTGCCAACACGGCGAACCGGAAGAATTCGATGGCCAGAACGACAAAGAAGCAAAGGCTCTTCAACGGGCGGGATCAATCGTGGATGCAATTCAATCGGCGCGTCCTCGAAGAGGCCGAAGACCCCACCAATCCCCTGCTCGAGCGGGTGAAGTTTCTCGCCATCACCGGCTCCAATCTCGACGAGTATGTCGAGATTCGACAGGCCGGCCTGATGCAGCGCATTGAAGACGGCTACCGCGAGCCCGGCTTCGACGGCCTGCGCCCCGATGAGTCCCTTTCCGCCCTGACGGCAGAGATCCACTCCTTTGTCGACGCCCAATACGCTTGCTGGAACGATCGGCTCCTCCCCGAATTGCGCAAGCAGCACGTTCGCCTGCTCGAGTGGGATGAGCTCGACGAAGACGCTCGCACCTTCGCCCAGGGCTACTTCCAGCGCGAAGTTGATCCGCTGCTGACGCCCATCGCCATCGACCCGGCACATCCCTTCCCCCGCGTACTCAACAAGGCCCTCTGCCTGGCCCTGTTGCTTCGCCGCAAGCGCAAAAGCTCCGGACCGCAGGTGTTGGGCGTGGTCACCGTGCCCCGCGCGCTGCCCCGCTTCGTCCGGCTTCCCGCCCAAGATGGAAAGTTCGACTATCTTCTGCTGCAGGACCTGATCGCGCAGAACCTCGGCGGCATGTATCGCGGCTATGAAGTGCTGGCTCACGCCGCTTTCCGCGTCACCCGCAACTCCAACCTCTACTTCGAAGAAGAAGAAGCCCGCTCCCTGCTCGAATCCATCCGCGTGGAGCTGCACAATCGACGCAAGGGCGACGCCGTCCGCCTGGAGATCGAAACCGGTGCGCATCCCGAAATCATCGAACGCCTCCGGGTCAACTTCGAGCTTGAAGAAGACCAGGTCTTCCGCGGCGAAGGCCCCGTCAACCTTTCGCGCGTCATGTTTTTCTATAGCGACGTGCAGCGCCCCGACCTCAAGTTCCCCCCCTTCACGCCAAAGTCCCTGGTGCTGAGCCGCAAGTCGACCAATATCTTCGACGAACTGCGAACCCACGACGTTCTGCTCCACCATCCTTATGACTCCTACGACCCGGTGGTGAACTTCATTGAGCAGGGCGCGCAGGACGACGCCGTTGTGAGCATGAAGCAGACTCTCTACCGCACCAGCCAGGATTCCCCGGTATTCCAGGCGCTCACCGAGGCGGCCGCCACCAAGGAAGCGACGCTGGTGGTCGAATTGATGGCCCGCTTCGACGAAGCGTCAAATATCCGCTGGGCGCGCAGCATGGAAGATGCCGGCGTACAGGTCTTTCATGGCGTTGTCGGCCTTAAGACTCACTGCAAGCTCGCCATGCTGGTTCGCCGCGACGAAGACGGCGTAACCCGCCGCTACTGCCATCTCGGCACCGGCAACTACAACCCCGTCACCGCGCGCTTCTACACCGACCTGAGCCTGCTCACCAGCGATCCGCAGATCACCGAGCGGGTGCACATGGTCTTCAACTACCTCACCGCGCACGCCGAGATTGACGACTACCGCCCGCTCCTGGTCGCGCCACTCACCATGGCGGAGAGCTTCCTTGGCCTCATTCGCCGCGAGGCCGAACACGCCCAGGCCGGGCGCCCCGCCCACATCGTCGCCAAGATGAATGCCTTGCTCGAGCCCAGCGTAATTGAGGCACTTTACCAGGCGTCGCAGGCTGGCGTTGAAGTGGACCTCATCATTCGCGGCGTGTGCACGCTGCGCCCCGGGGTCAAAGGACTCTCTGACCACATTCGAGTCCGTTCTATCGTCGGCCGCTTCCTTGAGCACTCCCGCATCTTCCACTTCGCCAATGGCGGAGACGACGAAATCTTCCTGGGATCAGCCGACTGGATGCCGCGCAACCTCTTCGAGCGGTGCGAAGTGGTCTTCCCCGTGCGCGACTCGGCCGCGAAAGCCCGCATTCACGACGAGATCCTCCCCGCACTGCTCGCCGACACCGTAAAGGCCCGCCAGCAACAGCCCGATGGCAGCTATCTTCGCGCCATAAAAGGTCCAAAAGACGGCCAGCCCTTCTCCAGCCAGGATTTCCTCATGAAACTGGCCGAAGGCAAGGTTGACCTGAGCGCCGTTCCCGCCGCAGGTTCCCTCACGCGCACAGCCCGCCCCGCCCGTCGCGCTCGGTCGCGCATAAAAACTCCGGCAACAGTCTGATCTGCCTTCTTTACCGATCATTTCGCCACCCGGTGCTACATTCAGACTCAGAAGCACCCCAAAGCGAACGTCTGCATTCGAAGCTCGTAGCCGGGCGTCGCCCATCTGCAAAAACACCGAGGAGAACGACATGGGTCAGTCCGCACCGCAAGTCTTTAAAGGCGTTACGCCTGAACAATATGCACGCCTGGCTGAGAAGGCTAAAGGGGCCGGAATCGATCTCACCGGACCCAGCGGCACTGCCTCGAAGTTCGGCGTCGAAGTGGCATGGAACTATGCGGCCGAGACCCAGGAATTGACCCTCCACTGCCTCAAGACGCCCTTCTTCATGAGCACTTCTGACGTCGACGCCAAGATTCAGACGCTGGTCAAACAAAGTCTGAACTGAATCGCCTGCGCCCGGCCAACCTCCTCCGTCCGAGACCTCTCCTACAATCGGAGTAGTGGCACAGATTCTGGCCAATCCGGCTGCCCATGGCAACCCCCTCCCCCCTCCCCTATCCAGCGCTCTGGGCAGCGCGTGGCAGGCGCCTTCCCTGCTGCGTTTCTGGCACCTGGCCAGCCTCGACGCTCCCACCGTAGCCGTGATCTGGTCTCTGGGATTTGCCTGGGCGGCGCACGTCCGGTTGCCGGCATGGTCTCCGCTTCTGCTGGCGCTGGTGGCGTGGACCGCTTATATTGGCGACCGGCTTCTCGATGCTCGTGCCGGCCTGCGCCCACCCTCCCTCCACCACCTGCGGGAGCGCCACTACTTTCACTGGCATCATCGCGGCATCTTTACACTTCTGGCCGTGGCCTCCGCCGTTGCGGCCGCATGGATAGTTCTCGCGTTTCTGCCCGCCCGCGCGCTCAAGCCGGATTCGCTGGTCGCGGTCGCGACTCTGGCCTATTTTTCCGGAGTTCACTCGCGCATGAGGCTCCCGACGCGGCTGGCTCCCTTCTTCTCAAGAGAATTCCTCGTTGGAGCCCTGTTCACCGCCGGCTGCGTCCTGCCGGTCTGGTGCCGGCTCCCCCTCTCCCAAAGCCCATCGTCTCTCCTTGGAATGCTCCTGGAGCCAATGCTTTTCTTCTCCTCATTAGCCTGGCTCAACTGCCGCGCCATCGGCCACTGGGAATCCGAATCGACTCAAATCCGCGAGTCTGATTCGCCTGATCCCTCTCCAAACCGCATCTTTTCTCTCGGCTGCCTGCTCGCCATAACGGGATCTCTAGCCGCAGTCGCATTGGCCTCCAGCCATCCTCGTTCCGCCGCCATGTTGGCCGCCGGAGCCCTGAGTGCCCTGCTGCTTGCCGGGCTTGACCGGCTCCGCTCGCGCATCACACCGCTTTTACTGCGCTCCGCCGCCGACCTGGTCCTGCTTACCCCGGCTCTCCTGCTGCCGTTTGCCATGCATCACGGATGAACCGGACCCCCAACTTCGACCGCCTCGCAGGAATCTACCGCTGGCTGGAGATGGCGACCTTCGGCCCCTGGCTGTGGCGATGCCGCTGCGCCTATCTGGGCGAATTTCGTCATTGCCGCCAAGCCCTTGTCCTCGGTGACGGCGACGGCCGCTTTACGGCCCGGCTTCTCCGCGAAAACCCCGACCTCCAGATCGATGCGGTCGACGCGAGCCCCGCCATGCTTCGTGCTCTCGCTCGCCGCGCCACTCCCCACGCCGGCCGATTACGCACCTTCGCCGCCGATGCTCGCCATTGGCTGCCGCCGCAGGCGCCGCCATACGACCTCGTCGTTACGCATTTCTTCCTCGATTGCCTCACGACAGCGGAAGTCCAAAGCCTTGCTTCGAGGCTGCAACACGCCCTCTCCCACGACGCCATCTGGGTGATTTCGGAGTTCGCCATCCCCTCCGGCAGCTTCGGCACCCTCATCGCCTGGCCCGTCGTTTCGATCCTGTACCGGATCTTTGGTTTGCTGACTGGACTTGCGATTCGGCGGCTCCCCAATCACCGCTCCGCCCTGGAACAGGCTGGCTTCGCCCGCCGTCAGAGCCGTGTTTGGCTCTCGGGCCTCTTGGTGAGTGAGCTATGGTCGGCCGGCTGATTCAGGTTTTTTCCCGATACAACGCACCGGTTCGGAACCGGTTTCAAAACAAGCTCTATTCCGCAACCTCACTCTCTTCCGCGACTTGCCCAACTCCCCCATGTTACAAACGTGTTAAAATCGCCCTTGTTAGGAGCTGGCACTCCCCGCTTTTCGCATGCCGGAACCCGATCCCATGAACCTCTATCTCATGCGTCACGCCAATGCCGGACTCAACCGGCCGAATCCCCTTCTCGACAAAAAACGAGGGTTGATCAAGGAAGGCAAGGACCAGTGCATGTTGATGGCACGCGTCCTGAGCGCCCTCAAGGTCCAGGTGGACGTGATCGTCTCCAGCCCTCTCAAGCGGGCGCTGCAAACGGCGCAGTTTGTCGGAACGGAACTGGGCTACGACGCCAAAGTTGAAATCAGCCCCGCATTGGGGCCCGAAGCCGACTACCCCGCATTTCAAGATCTGGTTGCCAAATATCCCGACCGCGAAGGCGTGCTGCTCGTCGGCCACAATCCCAACCTGTTCCAGTTCCTCGGCAAGCTGGTCACCGGCAACGGCGGAGCCAATCTGCGCATGCGCAAGGGAGCCGTCGCCCGCATCGATCTCGATCGCCACCCGCCGCAGCTTCAATGGCTCATCGATCCTCGCACCGCTCGTTCGCTCTATGTCACCGTTGCAAAAAACTCCCGCCCAAAGACCTCGCGGAAGTAACTGGCCTCTTTGCGCAGCGACCAGAGTTCCAGCTCCGCCCCCGTGCGCCCCGGCTTGATCTCCAGATAAACCCGCTTGGGATAAATCTTCGCCCCGACTCGCAGCACATCGCTTGCGCGGTCCTGGTTCAGTGCTTCGGCAAGGCGCAGCAACACCACGGCGCGGTGCACGTTCTTGTGCTCCTCGGTGGGAATGTTGCGCAACGCGCGGTCACCCGGCTGCGGACGGCTTTTGCCCAGGTAGCGCGCAATCGCTGAAACCACCGTCCGTTGCACCCGCGTGTACCCATACATCTCCGAGCTCGAAATAATGTACTGCGTGTGCCGGTGATGCCCCTGGTGATTGATGAATTTCCCCGTGTCGCGCAGCAGCGCGGCGGCGGCCAGCCAGTTCTCATACTCGGGCGGCAACTGGTGCAGCGCTTTCAGTTCGCGAAACAACTGCAGCGCATGCCCCCGCACCGGCTCAGCCTGCCGCGGATCCACGCCATATCGGCGGGCTGTCGTCAGGACGCTCTCCCACCGCTCATGCTCAAACTCCTGGTGGCCGCTGGCGCGCGCATCTTTCTCCGCCAGCATCTGCGCCAGAATGCCATCTCTTAATCCCAACGGCGAATAGCGGAATCCCGGCAGGCCAAAACCCTCCAGCAATTCGGCATACACTTGCGCGCCCGCGACAATAATCTCCGCCCGCCGCGGCCCGATGCCCGGCATCGCCTCCCGCTCCGGCAACGTCATTTTGGAGATCTTCGCGGCCAGCTTGCGCACCATGATCGTGGGCGCCACGCCCGACATCCCGCTGGCGAGCGCCCCTGCCGCCGTCGCCGCCTTACGAGGCTTTCGCGTCGCTTTTTTGGCTGGCTTGGCCGTCAGCTTTCCGGCTTTGGCGGCCGCTGCGCACGCCTCCGCCAGCGCCGCGGCTGTCCCTGAAGTTGCAATCACCAACGAAACATTTTCCGCATGAACACGGCGCTGGGCCCGCCGCAGCTCGCGTGCAATCAGTTGCCGCATCTGCGCGAGTCCCTCGGGCGGGGCTGGGTCCGCCGTCAAAAACTCCTCCGTCAGCCTCACCGCGCCCAGCGGGACGCTAATTGTATCGACGATGCGCTTGCGCTCCGACAGCGTGATTTCGCAGCTGCCGCCGCCCAGGTCAACCAGCAGCACGCGCCCGCCTACGCCCGGCTCGGAGTTCATCAGCCCGCGGTGAATGAGCCGGCCTTCTTCCAGGCCGGAGATGATCTCCATGTTCCAGCCCGTCTCGGCCTTCACCCACGCCTGAAATGCCTCTCCGTTGCGCGCATCGCGCATGGCTGCCGTCGCCACCACGCGAATCTGGTCCACCCCATGTGCCTGCACCGCGCGCTGAAACCGCTTGAGCGCCCGCAGCGTCGCCGCCATCGCCTCAGGCGACACCAGCCCCGAGTCGAATACGCTCGCGCCCAGCCGCGTCACCTCGCGGTCCTCGTGCAGCGTCTTCAGTCGATGCGCCACGACCCTGGCGATCTTGAGCCTGCATGAATTGGAACCAATATCAATAGCGGCAAATGTAGGCATAGGGGATTGCGGAGCACTCCAAAGAAAAACTGTCTCTGCGGTCAAGATACACGAGCGCCTCCCTCGCCTCGCCACCCCTTTCATCGCGGATTCATCACCGTCTGCTATCGCGAGATGAGCCACGAAGCCGGCTGCTATCCTGATCGTTGTGCCAGTACCCACCATGACAAACAGATCAGACACAGAAAATCGCAAGCATTCGACGCCCTCTACGTTTGCTGCCTGGGCACTGCTGGCGATCGTTTTTGCCGCAGTGCAGTTCGCTGCCTTGTTTACTCCGCCACTGCTCGACGACGCCGACGCCTCCCACGCCCAGGCCGCGCAGCACATGGCTGAAAGCGGCGACCTGGTCACGCTCAAGGTCGATGGCATTCGCTATCTTGAAAAGCCGCCGCTGCCCTACTGGTTTGAAGCAGGCTTCTACAAGGTTTTCGGTGAAAACGTATTTGCCACTCGACTGCCCAATTCTCTGGCGCTACTTGGCTGCGCATTGCTGGCCTGGCTGTGGACAGACCGCGCCTGGGGCCGCCGAGCCGCCTATTACGCCGCCCTGGGCGTGCTGACGGCCATCGGACCGTTTCTCTTCACACGCTTCGCCATACCCGAGGCTCTGCTCTCGTTCCTGCTGCTGCTGGCACTTTACAGCTTCATCACAGGGTTGGAGAGCCGCAGATCGATCCGCTTCTATTTCATGTGGGCCGCGCTTGCGCTGGCGACCCTCACCAAGGGACTCATCGCCCCGGTCTTCTTTGCCGGAGCCGCCATTCCCCTTCTGCTGCTCACCGGCCACTGGCGGCGTTGGCGTGAACTGAAGCCATTCTCCGGACTGCTCCTGTTTCTGGCCATCGCCGCGCCGTGGCATATCCTCGCCGGCCTAGCCAATCCAGACCAGGGCAACCCTATCGGCAACATTCCCACGCCAGGAAACGTGCACGGCTTCTGGTACTTCTACTTCCTCAACGAACACGTCTTCCGATTCCTCGGAATGCGCTTCCCGCACGACTATAACCGCATGCCGTTCGTGTGGTATTGGCTGGCTCACCTGGTCTGGCTCTTCCCATGGAGCCTGTTTTTGCCCGCCGTGCTCGTCGTGGCGTGGAGGACCCGCCACCGCTGGCTGCAGCACATGCGCCGCGATGCCGGCCAGACTGTCGATTTCTACCTGGACTATTCCGCGCGTGAAGACGTGGCCAGTTACGTTGCACGCCTCAAATTTCGCGTGCGCTCGGCCTGGCTCCTGGGGCTTTTTTCTGCCTTCGTCCTGCTCTTCTTCTCCCTCTCGACTAACCAGGAGTACTACACCTTTCCGGCCTGGCCCCCGCTGCTGATCCTCATCGCGGCGGTACTTGCCGGGATTGAAGAAAATCGCGGCCCCGATTACATCTTCGACGGCGTTAAACCGCTGCTCTCCACCGCTTGGCTCTCATGGGCGCAGGCAATCTTCGCGGCAGCCGGAGCAACCGCTGCCTTGGCGCTTGGATGGGGACTGTGGCAGTCGCGCAACCTGCCCTTTATGGCCGATATCGGAACCCTGCTGGCTCATCGCGAAGTGGGAGGCTACACCCTCTCCATGTCGCACTTCTTCGATCTCACCGGCCCCTCATTTGCCGCGCTTCGCCTGCCCGCCGCTCTTGCAGCGGTCACGTTGCTCATCGGCCCCGCCGCCAGCTGGCTGCTGCGCCTGAGACGCAGACATATGGCCGCAACCACGACCCTGGCGCTCACCATGGCTCTCTTCCTGGTTGCCGCGCATATCGCATTCGGCCGCTTCGAGCCGATGCTCAGTTCCAAGCAACTGGCGGACACACTGGTGCAAAAAGGCTCGCCCGCCGACTCCTTCATCATCTACGGCGACCAGTCCGATGCCTCATCGGTGATCTTTTATACTTATGACTTCCTGCACAAGCCTGCGTATGTAGTGGTCGAACCGTGTTCTCCCCACGGCGCTGGATCGTCCCTGCTTTGGGGCTCGTGCTATCCCGATGCGCCCAAGATCTTCCTCAGCGAAGACCAGCTCTCAAAGATGTGGGGAACCGGTGAGCGCAAGTGGATCTTCGCCCAGGACGAGAACCAGGCCAAAGTCGAGCAGTTGCTGGCCGGCCGTCTCTATCCCGTGCAATCCATTGCCGACAAAGCCCTCTGGACCGACCGACCGCTGCAATAGTTTCTGCAGCGGTCTCGAGTCCCAAATTCCTATTCCCTATTTCCTAGTCCGGAGTCCCTGACTTCGCGTTACTATCAACCCCATGGCCTATTTCCTCTTCAAGACCGAGCCCGATGTGTACTCCTTCGACGATTTCCTGCGCGACAAGGCGACGGTCTGGGACGGCGTCACCAACCCCACCGCCGTGAAATATCTGCGCGAAATGAAGGCGGGCACGAAGTGGATCTTCTATCACACCGGCGACGATCGCACCGCCGTGGGCACGGGCACAGTCACCAGCATCGATCCATCTGATCCCAAGCTGCCCGTGGTTCAGGTGAAAGTCGGCAAGCGCCTCAAGCACCCGAAGACCCTGGCGGAGATCAAGGCTGAACCGCTTTTTGCCGACTCGCCGCTGGTCAAGATCGGACGGCTCTCCGTTGTGCCTCTCACCGAGTCGCAGTGGGACTGGTTTACGGTCTGATGCGAGCGATCGCAAGGGCGTCGTGCATCAGCCGTATCTCGATCGCTTCACGTCAAGGGCGCGCTCACACTCGCAAGTAAACCCAGGATCGAACCTCGCACAACGCAGCGCCTAACGCACGGTCACTTCAACATTGCCTGGCGCAATTGGAGCCTTTGCAACTGACCCAAGCGGCCACACTGTCTTTCCATACACTTCGTTCAACACCTGGGCCAGCCCCGTGTACACCGCGGACGCACCGCACACCAGGCCTTCCCATCCGGCAAAGCGCGTGATGGCTTCGTTCCCTGAACCATCCCCGATTGCCAGCAGAAAGAACAACACCGTCAGCGTGCCGAAGACCACCTGCAGCGCACGATTCAGTCGCAGCGTTCCGATAAACAGCACCGCCGTGAAGATGCCCCACGTCACAAGGTAGGCCGGCATCGCCAGATCTTTTCCCGGCGCCGAAACCCCCAGCCCCGCCTTCGGCATCACCACCAGCGCCACCAGCGAAAGCCAGAACATGCCGTAGCTCGTGAAAGCCGTCGCGGCAAACGTATTCCCTTTCTTCCATTCCATTGTTCCCGCGATCACCTGCGCCAAGCCGCCATAAAAGATGCCCATCGAAAGGATCGTCGAGTCCAGCGGGAAGAATCCCGCGTTGTGAAGGTTCAGCAGGATGGTCGTCATGCCAAAACCCATCAGCCCCAGGGGTGCTGGATTCGCGGTCCTGTCGTTCGTCTGCGCGTCGCTCATTCGTTTCTTCCTCCAGGAAAAGCTGGGAAACGGTGCGACGCCGTGCAGAGAATTTCTCCGCATCGCAGCCAATCGCGTGCGAATTCTAGCACGGCAATGTTTATCTTGTTCCCTGCCCCTTGTCTCCTGCCAGCCATCCGCGTGTACTGAGCAACTGCCGCTGATCGAGCGCCCACACCTTGCCCGTCAGCTCGTCGGCCCCTCTGCCGTCGCGCGCGCACTTATCAAACTCACTCGACATCGCCTGCATCTTGGCATCGAGATCGTCGATAAAGTTCAACACCAGCGCTTCAGGAATCATGGGCAGCTTGGGCGAGCCGAATTCGAGCTT
>WNGR01001374.1_pt1 | contig 30573 bp, 25 predicted proteins | sample 5407581 | NCBI WGS metagenome assembly WNGR01 (sample SAMN13153383, study PRJNA577476) | soil metagenome | isolation source: 80 cm soil or saprolite under Garry oak tree replicate 2 | place: USA:California | collected 2016-06-15
TATGACGGGAGATCTCTATCGCCGCGATTTCTGGCAAATCACGAAGCGAGATCTCGCCGTCATCGGCTATGTCCTTCTTCGCGAATGGTCTTCGATTCCCGCCCTCTGGTACGTCGGCAAAAATCTGCCCCGCTTGGTCCGAAAACGGCAAATCATCCAAAGCAAACCGCGCTTCAGCACGAAAGGCTTGCAGAAATGGTTTATGTAGCTCCTGTACCAGCTAAGCACCGCTTGCATCGGCGGGCGTGCTGGTAATAGTCCTGGAGTCAAACCCGCGTTACAATTGAGACGTATGGCTGAGAAGCTCATCGGCAGCTTGATCTACGGCGAGCATGAGACCCCTAAAAAATCGCGAACGTGGCAGCAAGCGTTAAAAGTGCCGGTAACCATCGGCTTGGTTCTGATCTTCATTGGCGGGCTCGTGTATAAATTCGCCAATTTCAGAGAAGAAGGGCGCGTCCGGCTGTTAATTGAAGCTATAAGAAACGCACAGTACGATGTTGCCTACCAAAATTGGGATGCCGACGCGCGTTACACAATGAACGACTTTCTACAGGACTGGGGTAAGGACGGTTATTACACCAAGGGTATGCACGATGCGCGGGTGACCGATTCGAACGGAAAGGGGAGTTCGGTTGTGGTGTATGTCACAATCGATTCTTTAAAGTATCCTGTTGCTTTGCGGGTGGACAAGGAAACCTTGAAAATTTCATTTTCACCTATCAGCAAATATCCATCTCCATGATGATTGCTTCCTTTATTTTATTCCTGGCAGCCAGCACTGTCGATCTCGATATCGTCGCGGTCCCGCTCACAAATGACATCAAAATATTGCTAACGCCGGCCGGCCGCTCCGAGCTAAAGCGTGACGGCAACGTGAGCCAGGTAAAAATTGAGATCGACCGCATCGCTGCTCCCAAAAGTCTTGCGCCTGCTTTCAATACGTATGTGGTATGGGCGGTTTCCCCGGAAGGAATCTTCGACAACCTGGGTGAGCTGCAGATCAATGGAAACAAGGGCCAGTTCACGGCCACCACCCGATTCGGTCAGTTCGGAATTCTGATCTCAGCGGAACCGCACTACATGGTCGATCGTCCAAGCTCGGCCGTTGCCTACCGCGGCCAGACGCCCAAAACCGACGTTCGCCGTAAAATGGTTTCGGTCGAGGTCGGCTCTTATGACTATTCTTCACTGGCAGCCGCAAGTTCTATCGGCCTTCAAGGCTGGATCGTCCAGGCTCGTGCCGCCTTCCAAATTGCCAGGAACGCGGCGGCAGACCGGCTTGCTCCTGAAGAATTTCGGAATGCGCAGGTCGCTATCGGTTCAATGGAAGAATTGATCATGCGCGCCGCTCCTGCCGACATCTTGTGGCCTACCGCCAACGAAGTCATCGGCTGGTCGCAGCGCGCGACCGTGGCGGCTCGCGCAAAGAAGTAAGAATTAGCCACAAAAAAGCACAGAAGACAGAAAGACTTCTGAATTTTGTGCCTGTTTGTGGCTAATCTTCTGTAACTCGTTTGTAGAGCTCCTCGATTTGCGGGACAACGATTCGAATATCGAAATGCTTTTCCACGCGTTCCCGCGCATTACGGATGATTGTGGACCTGCGCTCTTCATCTGCTGAAAACGATTGAATCGCGTTTGCCAGAGCGCATGGATCGCGAGGTGGGACGAGCACACCTTCTAAGGGCGAAGAAATAATGTCGACGGGGCCGCCGCGATTGGTCGCGATTACGGGAATACCTGACGCCATGGCCTCCAGCAACACGATTCCGAATGGTTCTTCCCAGGACGGCACAATAAGCACGTCGGTCTTCTGAAAGAAATCGGCGAGCGACACGAATCCAACAAATTCTACACGCAGTCCAGCCGCCCTTTTTTCAAGCTTCTTCTCATAAGATATCTCGCCCTTTCCAGCAACAAACAGCCGGACATTGCCGTCCAGCTGGCGCAAAGCCTCAATCGCATCGTCGTGTCCCTTATGTGGTGCGACTTGCCCAAGCAACCCGACGGTAAACGGCCGATGCACGGGATGCGGACGAAACGGAAATCGGTCGAGGTCAACCCAGTTCGGAATGACTTTCGTGGCCTTGGGCGCGAGTGGTGCGAGAGTTTCCAGAATTTGCGACGTGGGGGCGATCCAGACATCCACTCGACGATAGAAAAAATGAGGGCGGACGGGACGCAGTAAATGCCGCGTGAATACGACCTTGACTCCCGGGATGTTCCACGCCGCCGCGGCGACAATCGTATAGTCGCGAGCCACGTGCGCATGAATGACGTCAACTGGTTCTCTTTTGAGCCTGGTTCTTAACCGGATTGCGGTGATGAAGTCCGCGGAATTGAGAAACGGCAGTTGGATCTGGGCCTTTAGAGCGCCATTCGAGCGCCCGGCGACCGCGACATCGTGGCCACGTTTTCGAAGATATTCCACTAGTCCGGCGAGGTGGGTTTCGCCGCCGCCCCAATTCTCCGCCGAACTAACCTGCAGAATGCGCATTGTGAGCAACAAAATCCGAGAGAAGTTCGGACCGGCAGAGCGTCGCGGTTCCGACCTTGCCGACAACGATGCCCGCAGCATGATTGGCCAGTGTTGCGCACTCTTCGATGCTCGCTCCGGCCGCGTACGCCAAACAAAGCGTGGCGATCACGGTATCCCCGGCGCCGGTCACATCGAAAACTTCGCGCGCGAATGTCGGCAGGTGGTGGGAATTCACGGCGTTGAAAAGGGACATTCCATCTTCACCCCGCGTGATCAGTGCATAGTCACATCCAAATTTTTCCAGCAGCTTGTGCCCTGCCTGCTCCAACGATGCTTCGTCGGAAATGGACGTCCCGGTGAGCAATTCCGCTTCACGCTGATTCGGAGTGATTATCGTTATCGGCCGGTAATAGTCGGCATGCTCGATCTTCGGATCGACGAATACCGGCACCGCGGCACTGCGCGCTTGCGGCAATATGCCGGAAAGAACCTTCCCGCTGACGACACCCTTGTTGTAGTCGGAAACGATCACAGCGGATGCTGAGGGAAGGTGCCGCAAAAACCTCGCCACGACTTCGGCCGTCACATCAGACGAAACCGGCTGTTTGCTTTCCCGATCTGCGCGGACGACCTGCTGGCTATGGGCAATGATTCTTGTCTTGACTGTGGTTGGGCGGTTGTTTCGAACCAGGCCGGAGATGTCGATGTCTGATTGGTGCATCAAATTGACGACCTGGTCGCCGACGGAGTCCTGCCCGATGACGCCGATGGGGATTGGCGTACCGTCGAGCGCACGGATGTTGGCCGCCACATTGCCTGAGCCGCCCAGCCGATATGTCTCTTCTGTTACTTCAACAACAGGGACTGGGGCCTCCGGAGAAATTCTGCGTACTTTACCCCAGATAAATTCGTCGAGCATGAGATCGCCGATAATCAGGATGGTCTTTCCCGAAAAGCGATTCAGAATCTGCTCAACTCTGCTTCGATTCATAACGAAAGTCAGACTTCCTGACGTGGTGGAATTCAGGATAACCTACTGTAAGGGTTGCCCATGAAGGTGTGAAGACCGCCCCTACAGTTGTGCTGGATTTGCCAGTAACTCCTCGACAGCCGCATACACCTGCTCAACCGTTACCGATTCGATACAAAGCGGTGAATCCGCAACGAGGCAACGATAGCCCGGACACGGGTTACACTCAAAAGGATTCTGGACAACGCGGTGATCGATATTCCAGGGCCGCCATCGCCGCGAATCCGAAGAACCCCAGATTGCGACTACCGGCGTGCCAACCGCCGCCGCAAGGTGCACTGGGCCCGAATCGTTGCCGATATATAGACGCGCTCCGCGAATCAACTCGGCAAGCTCGGGAATACGGAGACCCAACACAATAACTGCTCCCTCAATTTCTCTAGCGGCTTCGCTTACCCATGATTCCTCTCCAGGACCTGCCGTAAGGACCATCGTCAAGCCCCGCCTCGCCAAGCATCCAGCCAATTCGCCGTACCGACGCGCTTGCCATCGCTTCGTTTCCAAAACCGATCCAGGATGCATGACAGCATACGGGCGGTCATTCAATTTTTGCCGCATGCGGGCTGCTTCCTCTGGATGAAATTCGTAGCGAAGCTTGGGCGGCTCGTCGCTTTGTAGCCCCAGCCATCGCATCAGCGCCATTGTGGACTCCACTGTGTGGGCGTCCGGCGCGGGGCGCGGGACAACACCCTGGTAAAGTCGCGCCGCTTGGTAATGTTCTGCGCCGATCCGGTTTCCCCAAGCCAGACAGCTGTACAGCAGACTCGTCGGCCCGCCATGAAGGTTCACGATGGCATCGAAGCGCCTGGTGAGCAGCCGCGCCGCAAAGGACCACTTGTCCGGAGCACTCAGGATTTCATCGACATCGGGATTGGCGTCAAAGCAATCCACGAATGGCGGTTCCACGAGAATCGCGATGCGGAATGCCGGAAACTGCGCCTTCAACGCGCGGATGGGGGCCGTCAGCAGCAGGCAATCCCCCATGGAACGAAGACGAATGAAAAGGATACGGGCTCTCGGAGAAAGGCGCTGAAACAGGTCTTTAGTCAGCATCGGGCCCAGCGTCCGGATCGTTTCGGTACACGGCTACGCCGCCTCATCACTACCGGCCGGTCCTCCCATGCCTAATCTTCAATCTTGGCTTCGTTGATCAGCATCACCGGGATGTCGTCGCGAATCGGATACACACGGCGGCACTGGCTGCACTTCAGACCCTCGCCATTTTCGGTGAGGTTGACCTGCGCTTTGCAAAGCGGGCATACGAGAATCTTCAAGAGCTCGGGATTCACCGCCATGGGCCAAAGATCTTAACACATGGACATTCCTGTCCTCACAGAGGCTGATCTTTACCTTTTATGAGCATGAACTCACAGATGTTAACCGTCAAATGGCCTGTTGTGCGATGTGTAATGTACTTGTTCTCGACCACATGTCCAGCCGAGACTTATGAGTAAAGACCATTCCTCTAGACCAGGGGCTAAAATTCGTCCGTGTGCTAGACTAGCCGTCTGTGAAAAGAACCATTTTGCTTGCGTTTTTTCTGTGCTTGTTCGCAGGCACCCTTGCGCGCGCTACGACTGTCGAACCGCTGGCGCTCGAAGACCTCGTGAAGAGAGCTCACCATATCGTGTCGGGTAAGGTTCGAAATTCACGAACGTATTGGAGTGCCGATCGGGCGCTGATTCTTACCAGTTATGCCCTCGAAATCGACGAATCCATAAAGGGACGGCCGCCGCGGGCCTTCGAATTGACGACGATCGGCGGAAAGATCGGCGATCTTGAACTTCACGTCTCCGGAATGCCGTCCTTCGCGAAGGATGAAAACGTCATTGTTTTTACCGAATCCAGCGGACCCTATGAAGTGGTCATTGGTCTGGGCCAAGGCAAATTTACTCTTGAAAATGGCGAAGTATTCAATGATGTAACTGGCCTTTCTTTTCCCAATGGCCGTCCCGCCAAACCGATGAAGTTGCCAATCGAGATATTTAAGCGTCAAATCCGAACCATACTGACTCGTTAGCTTGAAGAAATACGGTTTCATCTTTCTTGTAATTCTCTTTTCCCAGCCCGCTAGAGCCTACACTCGCATCACAACGTCTTCAGGACAGAATCCAAAATGGCCATCGATGCCTATCCCGTATTGGATCCATGAGAAGGGCGCGCCTCGTATCTCAAACGGCAGCGACTTCGCGGCCGTTCAAGCCTCGTTCCAGACGTGGGAAAACATCCAGACTGCAAACATCAAATTCGCCTTCAGGGGCACGACGACTGCTGGAATCGTTGGCCATGATGGAATGAATGTCGTAACGTTCACCGACACTTCTGCACCACTGGGTTCATCCACGATAGCTGCAACTTTTTCATTCTTCAGAACTGAGAATGGCCAGACCATTTTCGACGAAGCCGATATCGCGTTCAACCCGGCAATCGACTTCTCGACAAGCGGCGAGACCAACAAATTTGATATCCAAAGCGTCCTTACCCACGAAATCGGACATTTGCTGGGTTTGGATCACTCCGCTCTGGTCTCTTCCGTGATGGTTCCCTTTGGTGTGCTCTCACAACTGGATCAACGCACTCTCGCTTACGACGACGTTGCCGGCATCATGGAAATTTACGGGACAGCGTCGGGAACCGGCCAAATTCGAGGAACAATCGAAGCCGACGGAACGCCCGTATTCGGCGCGCACGTTGTTGCGGTGGACAGCGATGGGACTCCGATAGTTTCGACGCTTTCGCAGCGAGACGGCAGTTATATTCTTCGATTTCTGCCTCCGGACACGTACGCTGTGTACGCGGAATCCTTGGACGGGCCAGTAACACGGCTCAATCTCGGAGGCGGGTCCACCGGCTTCTTTTCCAGCGTCAGAACGAATTTCGGTACCACTTATTTTGGAAATGTTTCTGGACTCTCAGAAGCAGCGAAAATCGCTGTTGGGCCGACTGATGTCGCTACGGCGGATATACGCATGTTGCCGCCAAGCGCAACCGGCTTGAGATTGACACGGCCGTCGTTTGGGATTCGCATGCCGCGAGGACGAACCGTAACGGTAACCGGCGGCGGAGTCGACATCACGGACGGGGTCCTTCTCACCGGCTCGAATTCCGGTCTTCAATTCGGCCCGATGACATTTGGCGGCCGCATCACCTCCACAGCCCCGACGAGCGTATCGGTTCAATTGACGGTCCTGAGTTCTACGCCGCTCGGTCCGAAAAATCTCATCGTCAATCGCGGGACCGACACTTCGATCCTTTCGGGAGCTTTCGTTATTACCGACAGTTATCCTTCGGGAATTTCCGTAAGCCCATCAACCGGTCCCGTTGAAGGCGGCACCCTCGTCACGGTCAACGGTACAAACTTTCGTTCAGGGGCTCGGGTGTTCTTCGCCGGGCTTGCGGGCGCAGATGGTCGTGTCATCGATTCAAACACGATCCAGGTAACGAGTCCTGCGAATGTCTCTGGTGCGGCAAATGTGGTTGTCGTCAACCCCGATGGAACGTGGGCGGTCGGCTCGCAAGTATTCGGTTATTCCTCGCAACCACCAACGATCAGCCGTGTCTCACCCCTCGATGGACCGCCGTCGACCCGAGTCGTGATCGAGGGGGACCACTTCGACTCGCGCACACAGAATATTGAGGTCGCATTCAATGGCACCACTGCGAAGATTATCAGCGCTAGCGTGAATGCGATCACAGCGGTTGTGCCGTTTGGCGCAACGACGGGTCCCATAACTGTTTCGGTTTTCGCCCAGACGGCAACAGGCCCAGCGTTCACGGTGACGGCGGCTCCAACAAGCACGAATCTTGCGGGGCGCAGTTTCAACTTCATTGACGCGAGTAGTAGCACTGGCGGAACAGTTCTGACATTCAGCAACAACGATGATGCCATCGCACTTGTAAAACTACCATTCGATTTCATCCTATTCCGGGATATTTATGTCGCAGATTCTCAGATTTCGATATCGACGGACGGGTTCCTGAGTCTTGAACCGCTTTCGATATCAGAGTGGCAAAATGCACCATTGCCCTCGACTACAGTCTTGAGGCCTAGCGGTAGCGCCGGGACCGTTGCTCCCTCATTGATTGGGCCGTTTTGGGATGACTTAATCATGCCACCCCAGGCGGCAATCACGACCAAGACAGTCGGAGCGGCTCCAAACCGCCAATTCATCGTGCAATGGTCGAATATGAGCCTCCTCGACGAGAACGGAAGAGACTTGAATGCCAATCTCACGTTTGAAGCCATACTGTTCGAGGGAACCAATGACATCCAGTTCCTGTATCGCAGTATGAGCGGTCCGCGCTCCGATGCGTCAAGCGCAACGATCGGCGCGCAGAATTTGAAACGCGACACAGCAATTCAAACCGGATTCAATCAGCCCATTGTGGCCAGCGGGTATTTCACAACCTACGATTTCCAAAACGGTAGTTATGTGGAAGCTCTCCCGGACGCTACGCCGCCGCCGAAACCTCTGGTAACGGATGAAGGCCCATTGACTTCAAATAGCACTCAACTCGCCGCTTCCTGGATGTCGAATGATCAAGAATCGGGTATTCGCGAGTACCGGTACGCCATCGGCACCACTCCGGGAGGCGCCGATGTACGTCCATTCATCTCCACAACGCAAAGTTCGATCGTCGTCAGCGCACTGAATCTTCAAGTTGGAGCGACATATTACTTCGCTGTGAAGGCGATTAACGGCGCTGGTTTGGAGAGCGAGGTGGGCGTGTCCGCCGGTGTCCGGTTTGATCCAACATACCAGCCGCAGGTGAAGATCATCCCATCAAGTCCCCAAAGCGCAACGGTATTTACCGGTATTGCGTTTCTCGCCAAGACCGGGATGTCGGTCGTACTCAGGGCTTTTGATGGAAACGGTAATCTCGTTGCCGGACCCGGAGTTCGCAACCCGTCGTCAATTACGCTCGCGGCGGGACAGCAATACGCGAAGCTCGTTTCGGAATTATTTGGCCTGCAATCGTTTGATGGCTGGATCGAAGCGGATGCCTCGGCTCCGGGGCTTGGGATTTTCGTCGCCACAGGGTCGTGGGATATGCTGCAGCTGGATGGAACTGTTCCGCGAGATCCTTCAGCGGACTTTGTCCTCCCACATGGGGACGCATTGGCGGTGCTCGTTAACCCCTCTGCGCGTCCAGCTACTGTCACCCTTACGGATTTCGCGTCCGCGCAAACCCAGTCTCTGACCATTCCGGCACGTGGCAAAATCGTGATGCCTTTAGCTGGTGCTGTCCGGGTTCGATCTTCGGAACCCTTGGCGACAGCGGGCATTCCGGTATCCGATGCACAGTCCACTTTGGTTTTCCCTCAGGCTGTCGTTGGCGGCGGCTATTCATCCACGTTGAGCCTCGTCAATATCGGAACGGCTCCGGCGAATGCGACTGTCACATTTGGCACAGCGTCGGCAAACATATCGTTGCCTGCGAACGCCGCTGCACGTGTTTCGATTTCGGACCTGCTGAAATTGTCCGGCGACACAATTCGTACCGGAGCGGTCCGTGTCACAAGTATGTCGTTGTTCGGAGCGAGTCCCTCGCTTATCGGCATACTTGATATCCAGAATTCCTCCGGCGGCGCCTCAGTAGCCGCGAAAGCTACAGGAACCGACTTCACGTTTCCGTATGTTGCAAATGCGAATGGCTTCTTTACGGGCTTGGCATTTGCAACTGGCAGCGAGCCCGCGAAAATTACGATCGATGTTTACAGCGCCGATGGCGGCACACCGAAATCTGCGAGCATCACCCTAGCTGCAAACCAGCAATTCAGCGCTTTATTGAGTGACCTGGTCGCGGCGTCAGCGGCACAACTAGGCGGATACGTTCGCATCCGTTCAGACCAACCGATCTGGGGGTGGATGATTTACGGTACCGATAAGGTGCTGGCCTCAGGTCCGCCGCTTTAGGAAAATTCCTATTCCTCTTCTTCCTCTTCGGCAGCACCGGCCTTAGCGCCGGCAATCACCTTCTCCGAGAGGTGGGCGGGAACCTCGTCGTAATGGCTGAATTCCATCGTGTAGCTGCCGCGGGCACCGGTCTTTGACGTGAGATCCGAGGCGTAACTCAACATCTCCGCCAGCGGGACTTGGGCTTTGATGATCGTGGTATGGCCGCGCACTTCCATACCTTGCACACGGCCGCGGCGGCTATTCAAGTCACCCATGAGATCGCCCGCGAATTCTTCCGGGCCTTGGACCTCCACATTCATGATCGGCTCGAGCAGAATGGGCTTGGCTTCTTTGATTCCTTTCTTGAAAGCCAGAGAGCCCGCAATCTTGAAAGCCAGTTCCGATGAATCTACGTCGTGGTATGAACCGTCATAGAGAATCACACGAAAATCGACTGTTGGGAAACCTGCAAGCACGCCCTTTTGCCTGGCTTCTTGAATACCCTTCTCCACTGCAGGAATGAAATTTCTCGGGATCGCGCCTCCGAAGACTTCATTTACGAATTCGAAATCGCTTCCGCGCGGAAGAGGCTCCATTCGAATTTTGCAATCGCCGTACTGGCCGTGGCCCCCGCTTTGTTTTTTATGCTTTCCCTGCACGTCGGCTTTTCCTTTGATCGTTTCGCGATAAGGAACCTTAGGAGGATGCAGCAGGACTTCAACGCCATAGCGCTTCTTCAAACGGGCCACGGCTATTTCCACATGCATCTGGCCCTGGCCCGAAATCAGGAACTCTTTCGTTTGAGGCTCCCGCGCGTACCGTAATCCGAGATCCTCATCCATCAGTTTATGAATTGCGGTGCTGATTTTTTCCTCGTCGCCACGGGACTTCGGCTCGATGGCGAATGAAATAACCGGCTCGATCCACTTCACAGCGGGATACGTAATCAAATGGGCTTTGTCGCACAGAGTGTCGCCGGTTTGCGTTTCCTTCAGCTTCGCAACAGCTCCGAGGTCTCCGGCGTGAAGTTTCGGAACGGCTACCTGAGTCTTCCCTTGCAGGAGAACGATGGAGCCGAAACGCTCGGTCACGCTTCGGTTGGTATTGAATGGCTGCAATTCCGTCGTCAACGTCCCGGAATACACACGGAAAAGCGAGATGCGGCCGGTAAAGGGATCCGAAAATGTCTTGAAAACGAAAGCAGAGAACGGCTCGGTATCCGCGATCTTTCGCTGGATGTCTTTGCCTTGCGTATCCTTTCCCGTAACAGTTCCGCGCGCAGTGGCATCCGGCACGAAATTCACTATCGCGTTCAACAGCGGCTGAATACCGATATTGCCCGTCGCCGACGTGAAAAAAACCGGATAAATTTTCCCGTCGCTTACTTGTTTCCGGAGCCCCGCGATCAAGTCTTCGTTCGTCAGAGAACCGGTATCGAAAAATTTTTCCATCAATTTTTCATCGCTCTCCGCCACAGCTTCAACGAGCTTTTCACGGTACTCATTGGCCCGTGCAGCCGAATCTGCCGGGATGTCCGTTTCGCTGGACTTTCCGGAGCCGTCCGTATGATACGCGTAGGCTTTCATCTGAATCAGGTCGGCGACGCCTCTGAATGCCCTTTCTTCTCCCAAGGGAATCTGAACGGGAACGCATATTCGGCCAAGAGTTTGATGAATCGATTCGAGCGATCTTTCGAAGCTCGCTGTATCGCGATCCATGCGATTGACTACGACGAGTCTGGGCAGCCCGAATTCGTCGGCATAAGCCCCCGCTTTTTCGGTCTGGACCATGGCGCCCGACACAGCATCGACAACAACAATTGCGGCGTCTGCCACGCGAAGCGCGCCCCGGGCTTCCTGGATGAAATTTCCGAAGCCCGGTGTATCGAGCATATTGATCTTGTTTTTGTTCCACTCGCAGAAAGCGAATTTTGCGGACATCGTGATTTTTCGTTCAATCTCTTCGTCGTCGTAATCCGTCGGGGCATTCCCGTCGTCTACGCGCCCAAGGCGGTTGGTCGCACCGGTATCGAAGAGAATCGCGGAGATCAATGACGTCTTGCCGCTTCCTCCGTGTCCCACGATGCCAACATTGCGAATGTTTTTACCTTCGTAGACGTTCACTGCCACAGCATGCTCCTTTTGTTATAGGCCAAGTTTCGCAATCTACCATATTCATTCTTGAAAACACTACCCTCCAACCGTTAGGCTCAACGGGTGTTTGCGCCCATTTCCACCATCTTCGGTATCCTGCTTTCTTCCGCGACCTTGCCGAACGGGATCCGGTTACTCGAACTGCCTTCCAAAACGGATTCGGTCGAAATCATTGCCGGATATGAGCAGCCCGGACTGACCCTTCTCGCATCCACGAGCGCCGCGCGGACGCTCATCTTTAATGCGTTTGCTGCAGGGGGCAGTATCCAAATGGTTAGTGAGCAGGACCGAACCGCTCTTCGATTGACGATTCCACAATGGGCGCTGCCCACGTTCATGGGGGAGCAGCTCTCCGCCTTTTTCAAAGATCCTCCACGGGAAACTGAAAAGGCAGAAGGTCCGGATTCGTCTCTGCCGGACTTTCGCGCTCAGGTTGACGAGGAGATTCGCAGCGCGCTCCTGGGAGCGGATACGCATTCGGAGGAATACAGAACTGCTGATGCATTTCTCGCGATCACTGCGCCAATACCGGAAACGCTGCGCGACGCCCTTAGTGCAATTCCGAAACGAGGTTCGGTAAACCGCTCTGAAAACGAGATCAGTCGATTACCTGCGGAACGAACGCTGCGGTTTAAATCGGATCTAACAACCGGAGCCGTCATCTTTGCCGTACCGGTTCCAAGCGTCTATTACAAGCAATGGTATTTGATCCTCTTGCTGGATCGTATACTTCACAGAACGGTTCCAGCGCCGCTTGAAACGAGTCTCGTGCCGTCTTTGCGGCCCCATTATTACCGGCTCGAAATACCGATCGCACAAGGCCAATTTCCGGAACCTGCCGAAGACAATCTGCTTCAGGAGCTTCAACGCCTCCAGTTGACGCTTGATCCACGCTTCCTGTTGGCCGCACGACAGGAGACATTGGCATATCTGGGAGACGACCACATCCATGAGTGGTTTGCGAGCCGCGGGATACCGGAACGATTGGAGGAAGGAATCCAGTGGGTCCAGTCCACAACGAACGATGAGTTGCGGGCCGCTGTCCGTGATCTTCTACTGATGAACCGCGTCATAGCGACGTGGCCGCCCAAACCAAAGCAAACAACAGTCCTGGTGGAAAATTTGAACGAAGTTCCACAAGCGAAGCCCTCTTCCAGGGGAAGAGGGCTTGGCGACGGCCAGCCGGCCGGCGCGCCGGGTGAGGGTCCAGGCCTTGAACCGCCTTCGTTCCCGTTGCACAACGATCTGCCACAGGCCATCGATGTTGCTCAGCTGCTTCCTTCCGGCGTTTCACTCGTCGCCAGCAACGTTAATGGCGTCTTTGTTTCCGGCGCCACGTTGACCACGTACGATCACGTACCGGATGCCGAAACCGTGAAGTCGTTCGAGAAATATCGCGCGGATCGGATTTTAGTGCTGGCTCCTCCCGGCGCTATCGATCGGGCTCGCGAGATCTGGTCTCGGTTCAAAGGCGCCGACAGTGGCGAAACGGGTGTTTGGAAAGGCTCCATCTCGAGCGGTGATCTGCCCGCAGTTTACGTCCTCAAGACCATGCTCGACCTGAAGGTCATTCAAGCGGGGTGGTGGCACGAGGTTGAACTCCGCATTGATGCCAGCGAAGGCTCAACGCTTCAAATCCACGCCGACGCCGAACAGCGCCAGAAGATACTCGAATGGATCAAAGATATCGCCGCGCACCCTCCTTCTGATCAGGACTTCGCCTGGATGCGCGAAGTTGCCGTTCATCGCTTCAATGCGGTTCGCTCCGACATCCAAGCCCTCACATGGGAGCGCGATCCTAAAGGAACGATCCAGGATATCGGAACCATCCTCCCGAAATTCGTTCAAGATGTCGCGCAAATCTATTTTTAGAGTCGGCGTCGATAGCGGCGGAACATTCACGGACTTCGTTATTGTGCGCAACGGCGAGGTCGAAATATTCAAAGAACTCTCGACGCCACAGGAGCCGGAAGAAGCCATCATGAAGGGAATGGCACGAGCCGGCAATTCGGCCGCTTCTGAAGTTATTCACGGATCCACTGTCGCGACGAACGCTCTGCTCGAGCGCAAGGGCGCGCGTACCGCCCTCCTCACCACGGAAGGTTTCGAGGATATTCTCGTCATCGGCCGGCAAACGCGCCGCGAACTGTACAACATCTTTGTGACCCGGCCGGATCCATTGGTTCCTGCCGGGCTGCGGATGGGCGTTCGCGAGCGCACGCTCTACGACGGGTCTATCGCAACACCGTTGGACCAGGATCATTTGCAAACTCTGATCAACCGTTTACGTTCTGAGAACGTTGAATCTGTCGCGGTTTCTCTTTTGTATTCATTTGCGAACACTGAACACGAAAACAAAGTCCTCTGCGCCCTCGAGCCTCTGAGACTACGGGTATCGCTTTCGTCGAGAATTCTTCCGGAGTATCGAGAGTATGAACGCACATCGACGACGGTGATCAACGCTTACCTCGCACCTCTCATGAGCCGTTACCTGACGCAACTCACCGAGCGTCTTCCCCATGGTTCCTTGCGAGTCATGCAGTCGAACGGCGGAACAGTGCGCGCTAAAACTGCCGCGGACGCTCCCGTCAAAACGATACTTTCCGGACCGGCCGGCGGCGTCGTGGGAGCATTCCATGTTGCACAGGCGTGCGGTTACTCACGCGTCATCACCTTCGATATGGGAGGCACCTCCACGGATGTCTCGCTCTGCGATGGTGACGTAAAAGTCACCCACGAAGGCCAGATTGACGGGATGCCGATTGGTATCTCAATGATGGATATTCACACCGTTGGAGCAGGCGGCGGATCTATCGCCGAACTCGATGCCGGCGGCGCACTGAAGGTGGGGCCCCAGAGTGCCGGTGCGGATCCGGGGCCGATTTGTTACGGCAAAGGCCATCGGCTTACCGTGACCGACGCCAACGTCATCCTCGGACGATTGCTGCCGCGCTTCTTTCTGGGTGGAACGATGCCGCTAGCGAAGGCGCGCATTGAACCGGCGCTTGATATGCTGGGCTGGACAAAGCAGTGGAGAAGAGTCGAAGAACTCGCGCAGGGCGTCGTGGACGTTGTGAACAACAACATGGAGCAAGCGATCCGGCTGATCTCCGTCGAACGCGGATACGATCCGCGCGAGTTCGCGCTTTTTTGTTTCGGCGGGGCCGGCGGTTTGCACGCGACGCATCTGGCCGAAGCATTGGGAATGCGGCGTGTCATTGTTCCGCAATTTCCGGGCGCGCTATCCGCGCTCGGTCTGTTGCTTGCCGACGTCCGGAAGGATTATTCGCAGACTGTCTTGATAAATGCCGCAGGATCGGATGCGCGAGTGAAAACGCTCTTCGCGGCGTTGTACAGCGTTGGGATGGCAGAACTCGAGGCTGAAGGTTTCAAGAAGAACGAAATCCATCGAATCGACTCTCTCGATCTGCGCTATCGGGGACAGTCTTATGAATTGACTGTGCCGCTCGTGGCAGACTTTATTGAAAGATTTCACAAAGCTCATGAACGCCGCTACGGTTACGCCAACCGCGGGCGGGACGTGGAATTGGTGAATGTCCGGACAACATTCCTGGGCCGCACGGCGAAACCGAAATTCAGCAAAACCGTTAAACAGCGCAGGGGTCCCGAACCTGTGGAAAGGCAACCATGTTGGATCGATCGCCGCCGTGTGCGCACGGACATCTACGATCGGGCGATTTTGGGCCACGGACATGTCATTCAAGGACCGGCCATCATCGGAGAATACAGCTCGACGACGCTGGTACCACCGGGTTTTCGATGTACCGTGGATGCATACTTAAATTTGGTGCTGGAGAGTAATTAATGCGAAGCCGCAAGCATTCCCTTCCTCGCAAGATCAACCCAGTACAACTCGAAATCTTCAAAAGCCTGTTTCACGCGATTGCCGAAGAAATGGGTGCGACGCTGAAACGGACAGCTTTTTCTCCGAACATCAAGGAACGCCGGGACTATTCTTGCGCGATCTTCGATGACCGCGGCGACATGGTTGCACAAGGCGACCACATGCCTGTGCATCTGGGTTCGATGCCATTGTCGGTCAAAGCGGCGATCGAAAATCGCGAGATCGGCCCAGGCGACATGGTGATCCTGAACGATCCCTACAAAGGCGGGACACACCTTCCCGATTTGACTCTGGTTTCCGGAGTCTTTTCGCAACGAAAACTTCTCTTCTATGTCGCGTCCCGCGCGCATCAGTCGGACATCGGCGGTATGTCGCCGGGTTCAATGCCGCTGGCGGAGGAAATCTATCAGGAGGGGCTTCGAATTCCCCCTGCCAAATTGATGTCGAACGGCACGATTAACCGTGACGTTTGGGAGATCATCCTCGCGAATGTGCGTACGCCGGACGAACGTGAAGGGGATCTGAGCGCCATGATCGGCGCCAATCGGACGGGCGAACGCCGGCTAAGGGAAATCGTGTCAAAGTACGGCTGGAATGAAGTGAGCCGTTATGTTGCGGCCATCCTCGACTATACCGAGCGTATGACGCGCCAGGCTATTTCTCAGATTCACAATGGAATCTATGAAGCCGAAGATTTTCTCGACGACGACGGCATTACGAATAAACCCATCGCAATACGTGTAAAGATTGCGGTCAAAGAAGACCTTGCGGTTGTCGATTTCTCGGGGTCCGACCCACAGACGGCGGGTAGTGTGAATGCCGTGTATGCGATTACGGCCTCGGTCGTATTTTACGTGTTTCGAACGCTGGTGGGATTTGCAATTCCCTCCAACGCCGGTGGTATGCGACCACTACGGATTATCGCGCCCGAAGGCACAATCGTGAATGCTCGTCCTCCCGCTGCCGTGTGCGGCGGCAATGTCGAGACATCGCAGCGGATTGTCGATGTTCTCTATAAGTGCCTCGCGCAGGCGATGCCGGATCGCATACCGGCTGCAAGCCAAGGTACCATGAACAACTTGGCTTTCGGGGCTATCGATCCGCGCACGAGACACCCGGTGGCATACTACGAAACCGTCTCGGGAGGAATGGGAGCGCGACCGACAATGCACGGCCTTTCCGGTGTTCACACGCATATGACCAATTCACTAAACACTCCTGTAGAAGCGTTAGAGCACACCTATCCCGTCCGGGTGTTGCGTTACTCGTTGCGGCACCATTCCGGCGGAATCGGCAAATGGCGTGGTGGAGACGGCGTTGTTCGCGAGCTGCGATTTCTCACCAGAGCTCAACTGACGGTCCTCTCCGAGCGGCGCAAGTTCGCACCCTACGGGTTGAACGGCGCCGGAGCTGGCGCGCCGGGCGTGAACCTTATCGCTCGAAATGATGGAAAGACGGAACAGCTCCCGTCGAAATTCACCCGTTGGGTTGAAGAGGGAGACGTTCTATCGATTCAAACCCCTGGGGGTGGTGGTTGGGGACCGGCGTGAAAGCGTCCGCAGTCAGACACAGGTACCGAAAGGGAATCTATTTCTTGAATCTCGTTCTGTTCATCGTTCCGCTCACGTATTTTGGTTATCGGCCTGCCCTGCGTTACTGCGCTTCGCTTCTCATCGTCGACGAGCCCATCAAAAAAAGCGACGCTATCGTCGTGCTCGCCGGTGGAGAGCCGGGCCGCCCGTGGGGCGCTGCCGATCTCTACAATCGAGGTCTCGCTGACTACGTGATTGTAACAAGAGATCAAGTTCAGCCTGAGGAAGCGGAGTTGGTTCAACGCGGCATTGATTTGGTCGACGGGCGAGGCAATTACATCAGAGTTCTCCGAGGCCTCGGCGTACCCAACGAAAAGATCGTCAGCGTGGAGAAGGCAGCTGGCGATACGGTTTCGGAAATGCAACAAATCCGGAAGTTATGCCTCGAGAGAAACTGGCACTCTCTTATTATCGTGACTGCAAATTATCACACCCGCCGCGCGCGAATGGCGGCCCGATACGTTTTAGGGCCGGAATTTAAATTCGCGGTCAGCGCCACTCCACATGGAGGTCTGAACTCGCGCGAGTGGTGGACAAGCCGCAGCGACATCAGAACCTTCCTGATTGAATTTGAAAAGCTCGTTGCGTATACCTTGTATATCGGGCCCAAAATCTTAGCCCATGATGTATGGACGAGCCGAAGCGATACGAATCCGTCAAGCAGCTTATTGGGGTCTCCAAATTCGTACTCGATGTGGCCGTTCTCCTCTTTCTCCTGGCTTCGGGTTGGAGCATCAGAATACGTAGTTTTGCTCAAATGCTGTCGGGGTCGAACTGGTTGAGAGTGATGATTTACATGATCATCGTCGGCGGCCTCCTCAAGGCCATCGATTTACCATTCAGCTACTACTCCGGGTATGTTCTCGAACATCGATTCCAGCTTTCGCGACAGTCCTTAGCGGCCTGGATGAAAGACCAATTGAAGGCTCTTGCCATCGCGGCTCCGCTGACGATCGCTGCGGTTGAAATCATTTATCTGCTCCTTCGGGTTGATTCGAAGTTTTGGTGGATTTACGCCAGCATCGTCTTTATTGCGTTCGCCATTGTGATGGCGAACCTCGCCCCGGTTCTGCTGTTGCCGCTATTTTTCAAGTTCAAGCCGGTCGAGAATCCGGACTTGCAAAATCGCGTCGATCGCCTGGCGCGGCGAACCGGTAAGCGTATATGCGGTATCTTTGAATGGTCACTCGGAGAGAAGACGCGTAAGGCAAACGCCGCGGTGGTCGGCTGGGGAAATACCCGGCGCATTATTGTATCGGACACGCTTTTGAAAAATTTTTCAGGTGAAGAAATCGAGGTCGTGATGGCCCATGAATTGTGCCACCACGTGAAGAATCACATCTGGTACGGTATGGCGGCTCAATCGTTCCTCACGTTCGCGGCTTTTTATGCGGCCTACCGCGTTTTACCGCCGCTCGCGCGATCCTTTGGTTTCAGCGGGACAGAGGACGTCGCGAATTTTCCGTTGATGGCGCTCGTGATGACGATATTGTCGTTGGCTGCGCTGCCCGCTGTAAACTTTTTCTCCAGACAATTAGAGACGGCCGCAGATCTATATGCGCTCGATGTGACAGGTGATGCGCTTGCCTTTGTCTCGAGCATGGAGAAGTTAGCCGACATCAACCTCGTGAACAAAACCCCAAATAAAATCGTCGAGTTTATTTTTCATAGTCATCCGTCTGTTGAAGATCGCGTTAAACTCGCTGCTGATCGGGTAGGCCAAAATGTGTAGAGGAGCTTTGGCGCAACAATCCCCTCCTCGCAGAGGAGGGAAATTACAGCAATGAACCGGCGCGATTTCGCCTTAAGCAACGCTGGGTTTCTACTTCAGGCTGCGACAATAAAAAAAGACCTCATCATCCGATCCGAATCTCCTGCCGATTTTGAGACACCCGTTCAGTTGCTCGACAAAGGATGGATTACTTCAAATGAAGACCACTACGTGCGCTCGCATTTGCCTTTTCCGAGTGTCCAACTGAACAACTGGAACCTGGCAGTTGAAGGCGAAGTGAATCGATCGTTGAAGTTGACAATGCCCGATACTCGCGCCTTCAACGAAGTCACCCGGACAGTCACGCTGGAGTGTTCGGGCAATGGACGCGCTTTCGCCGATCCTCCGGTGCCCGGCTTGCAGTGGGAAAAAGGCGCCGTCGGAACCGCCCGCTGGACAGGCATTCGACTGCGCGATGTTCTCATGAAGGCGCAGGTCAAGCCTGCGGCAAAGCATGTCATCCTCAATGGAGCCGATCTGCCGATTCGTGCGGTGCCCGATTTTGTTCGCAGCATTCCAATCGAAAAGGCGATGCACCCAGACACGATGCTGGCATATCGCATGAATGGCGATACCATTCCCATTTATCATGGTTTTCCGCTTCGGTTGATCGTACCCGGCTGGGAAGCCGCCGCGTCAACAAAGTGGATTACCAATATCCGTGTCTCGGAAGCGGAGGCGAGCGGTTTTTTCATGCAGACTGCGTATCGAATTCCAAACCGGCCAGTCGCTCCCGGAACGATTGTTGATCCGAAGGACACGGTTCCGTATACCGCATTGAATGTGAAATCCGTCTTCACCAGTCCGCTCGATGGAGCGACGGTCCCCATTGGATCTTCTATCCAGTTGCGAGGTTTCGCGTGGGCGGGGGAGGCGGACATCGCCCGAGTGGATGTTTCGACGGATGCGGGCCGGACATGGAGCATCACAGTATTGGACAAGGACAAAGCGAGATATACCTGGCGCCGTTTTCGCTATTTGTGGAGGGTGCCGAGAGCCGGTTCATTCGTCGTCATGTCGCGTGCCACCGACAGTCAGGGTCGGACCCAGCCGCTCGCCGCATCGTGGAATCCTTCCGGATACATGTACAACGTCAGCGATAAAATACAAATCAATGTCAAAGGTTAATCTTGCTATTTTCTTCTTGATTTGCCCGCTTGCAGATATCGCGTGCGCACAGGGTCCGGCGGCTGGAATTGTTCAAAAGATGGAAGCCGCCTGTACGCGTGTCTGCCACGGCCCCAGCTTAATAGCGCAACAACGTCTAGACGTGGCCGGATGGACTCGCGAAGTGAACAAGATGGTCGGCTGGGGTGCCGACATTGCAGGCAGCGATAGAGAGGAACTCAGTCGATATCTTGCGGAAATGTTCAATAACACTCGCCCTCGGCCGTCATCGGCTCAGGCCGCGCCCGAAGGAAAAGCAAAGAATGTCTTCCAGACTTCCTGCCTCGGCTGTCACGACGTGACGCCTACTGCTCGGATCAAGGCGGATCGAGCCGGCTGGATGCGCGTTGTTGAGCGCATGGTGAATTGGGGAGCCTACATTCCGCCAGAACGCAAAGAAGATCTGATCGATTATCTGCTGACGAATTTCGCGCAATAATCAGAGAGGACCTCTAAAACTGTAGGGGAGGTCTATATGACTGCCCGCGATGGCGCGGCCTGAACATGGGGGCGGTTATAGACCGCCCCTACGGCTATCCGCCTGCACCATCGGCAGTGAAATACGCCTCGAGCGAGTCGAGTTGGTCGGTTAGCTCCTCGAGTTTTTCGTGGAGTAAGCTTCGTACCGACAGCATGCCTGCGAGCTTTCCATCGTTGTTCACCACAGGCAAATGCCGGATATGCTTTTCATCCATCAGTTTTAGCGCGTCATCAGCCGTCGACGTGCGCTCGATCGTAATGACGGGAGAGGTCATCACATCTCCTACATAAGTGTTACCGGGATCTCGGCGTTGAAGAACCACGCGATTCATCAGGTCGCGTTCGCTGAAAATGCCGGTCAACCGGCCGTTATCGACAACCGCGATGGCTCCAATGTGTTCCTCATGCATGGTCCGAACGGCATCCATAACCGTGGAGTGCGCGCTAACCGTCACGAGCGGCGTCCGTGTAATTCTTAGGAGACCCATACCAACCCCCAGTGTGTTCGATGTAGCGAGCATACTAACATCAAGTCCTCAAAAAAACGCAAGAGACGATTTCGGGAACGTTTTCTGAATTTTGTGCCTTCTTGTGGCTGTTCCCTTTGGCGTTCGACTTTGACGTTGCGCTGCGGTCCCATTTTGAGCCAAAGAATATCCATGTATCTGGACATGGTTCTAATTCCAGAAGGCTGGTTTTGGATGGGTTCCGATCATCATTACCGCTGGGAGAGCCCGCGTCACCGTGTCTGGCTCGATGCATTTGAAATCGGGCGGTATGCGGTCCGGCGCTCCGAATATGGACGTTTTCTCAGCGAAACCGCGTATCCCGAGCCCGCCGGATGGCGCAATCCTTCGTTTGACAATCCTGATCAGCCGATCGTTGGTGTGAGTTGGTTTGCGGCAATTGCCTACTGCGAATGGTTGTCAAAATCAGTAAGCGAAACATTCCGGCTGCCCACAGAAGCCCAGTGGGAAAAGGCGTGCCGCGGCGGACTCGAAGACGCAGACTATGCCTGGGGAAATGAACCGCCAAATCAGATGAAGTATTTTCAAGGGGAATGGACGGGACCGAAACGAGTGGGAGAATGGCACTCCAATGGCTACGGGCTTTTTAATATTGGGGATAATGTGCACGAATGGTGCATGGATTGGTACGCCGAGAACTATTACGCCGTATCACCGAACACGAATCCGGCCGGTCCTCAGACTGGCACACGCCGCGTAAGCCGGGGCGGCTCCTGGCGCCATCAAATTAAAGCTTCGCGCGCCGCTCACCGCAGCAGTTTACCGCCCCCATACGCATATACCGACTACGGTTTTCGGATTTGTCGGGTAATTGGGGGACAGACACCAAATTTCTGAAGTACAAGAAATTCGGTGTCTGTCCCCCAATTACTCGCTAAGAGGACCGCGCCAGGTAACCATGCCGTGCGCGGACCGCGTCACCTGCACGGGTGCGAATTCGAATGGAATGATACAGGCCGTCATCAGCCCGCGGAGGATAGTAGCCCAGCGTGTACTGGCTCCGAAGTTCTTCAGCGATTACGCTGAGGATTTTTTCGATCTGACCGCCTCGCCCGATGAGAGTTTCGCCCAACAGGAATGCGCGGCCACCGCTGTTTTCCGCAAATGCCCGCAGAACAGTCATGTCGACTTGATCGCGCTTGTTCTGGATGCCGGTTTTTCCCCTGATCAGACCCGGTAGCGGCCAGCCCCACGCATTTCGGTCCGAACCTTTCGCGTAAGTAAGGGGGGAGATGCCGATTGGGTAAATAACCAAGTCCGATATGCGAATCCTCTCGAGAACGTCTTCAAGTCTGGACACGCTGGCGGTGTCCTGTCCGTCGGTAATGAGAAGGATCGCACGCTTTGCATGACTGCTGTCCGCGATCTTCCTGACGCCCTCTGCCATCGCATCGTAAAGAGTCGTACCGCCCGTCGGAATGATTCTCCTCAGGGAATCTGAAAGCTTTTCTCGGTCATTTGTGAAGTCCTGTCGAAGAACGGGTCTCCCCGAAAAAGTCATTAAGAAGAATTCGTCATCCTGGTGAATGCGCTGCACGAACCGGTCCACTGCATCTACAGCGGTGCGGATCTTCCGGTCCATACTCCCACTGGTATCGAGAAGAATACCGACACTAGCAGGAACGTTTCGATCTTGACTGAAGTGCGAAATGCGCTGGGTCTTTCCGTCCTCTTCAACAATGAAGTCATTCTCGGTCAGGTTCGGAATATATCGGCCGTGGCTATCGGTGACCGTGACGATGACGTTCACCAGCCGTACGTCGACTCGGACCTGTGCAGCCACAATCGCGCAAACAGATAAAGCGCAAGCAAATAATGCAGCGGCCTGAAAGCGGCGTCCCATCTGGATCTTCCGTGCCTCCATGCGAATCGGTTCGCGGGATTATATTACGGTTTGGGCTATGATTGGTCCCTTATGATTACCTCCGATCAATTCCGCCGGGTGATGAGTAACTTCGCAACGGGTATCACCGTCGTCACAACACACGACAGCAATGGGCAACCCTGCGGGTTGACCGTCAATTCATTTACATCGGTTTCGCTGGATCCTCTCCTTGTGTTGGTCTGTTTTGATAAGAAACTCAGCAGCCTTCAGGCATTCAAAGATTCAAAATGGTTCGGCGTCAGTATGTTATCCAAACGCCAGGAAGATCTCTCTCGACTGTTTGCCAAGCGAGATTCCGAACGGCCGGTCACCCTCTACTTTCAAGGGCGGCTTGGAATGCCTCTGCTGAAGAATTCTCTCGCCGTGATGGAGTGCGAGACACTGGACATTTACCCCGGTGGCGATCATTTGATTTTCCTAGGCGAGGTTAAGAACGCAGAAGTTCTGCAGGTCGAAGAACCGCTGCTTTATTTCCGGGGCAAGTATCGAACATTAGACGGAGACTAACGCAGCACTCGTGGTATCAGGGGGTTGATTCTCGCGAGTACTTCATACGGAATGGTTCCAATCTTTTCGGCCAATTCCTCCGCCCGGATCTCGCCATTGCCTTGCCGGCCTATGAGTACCACCTCGTCGTCCAAATCAGCCCCGATATCGGTCACATCAAACATGGTCATATTCATGGCGACCCGGCCGACCACAGATGCCGGTAGGCCGTGGATCAGCGCGCGGCCTGAATTCGAAAGCTTGCGATCGTAGCCATCGTAGTAGCCGATCGGCAACACAACAACCCTCATTGGGCGGCTTGCTCGATAGGTGAGCCCGTAACCGACGTAATCACCTGTTTTGACATCCTTGACTTGAACAACACGCGTCTTCCATTCGAGCACCGGCTGCAGCGACAGCTTCCGGCCGCGCTCCCGAGCCGCAAGCTGGGTTTCGCGTGAAGGCCAGATACCATATGTTCCGATGCCGATGCGCACCATCGTGAACTCCATTTCAGGATAGAGCAGCGAGCCGGCAGTGGCGGATGCGTGCACGAGCCGCGGACGGATCCCTGCACGTTCGAGAGTCGCCAGCGCTTCTCGGAACCGTCCAAATTGAGATTGAGCAAAGGAAGGATCGAGCGTGTCTTCGATGTTGGCGAAGTGTGTATACACGCCCTCAATTTCCAGGCGCGGCAGTCTCACGATCTCCTCTGCGAACTTCTGAAGTTCACTGAGGGCGATGCCTTGCCGGTTCGTGCCTGTTTCAATCTTCAAATGAATATGGGCCGTTGACGCGTGCTTTTGCCCGGCCACTGATAAGGCCTTAGCAACATCCAGCCGGTAGAGCGCTTGCCTGTAGCCATTTTGAACGATCTGCTCAATTCCCACGGCAGGCGTGTGTCCCAGAATGGCGATGGGCTTTTGAATACCGAGCTGCGTGAGCGCAACTGCTTCGTCAATACAATTTACGCCGAGCCAGTCGGCATGCTCAGCAACGACAGGCGCAACGGTTTCCAGGCCATGCCCGTACGCATTCGCCTTGATGACAACCATCAATGCGGTCCCCGGGCTGTTCAGCGCGCGCAGTGCGTTGATATTGGCTGTTAGTCTTGCTTTGTCGATCTCGATCCAGGAAAGCATCAATCGATTATATAAAAGAGGCACCCTCTCCCTCCTGGGCCCAGAGGGAGAGGGAAAGGCCTGGCATCTGCTACACTGCCCCCATGCCGATTGTCGAGTTTCGCAAGGTGGGCTACGCGATCAATGGCCGCCCGCTTGTCGAAAACATTTCTTTTGTGATCGAATCCGGAGAGACTGTGGTTTTTCTGGGAAGAAGCGGGTCGGGTAAGACAACGACGCTTAAACTGATCAACCGCCTTCTGGAACCCACGTCCGGCGAGGTCTTCGTCGAAGGAAAGAAAACTACCGAATGGGATGCCATCCGGTTGCGCCGCCGCATTGGATATGTCATCCAGGATGTCGGCTTATTTCCGCACTTCACTGTGCATCGAAACGTCGGGCTGGTTCCATCTCTCGAATCCTGGCCGCCCGATAAAATAGATTCGCGAGTGCACGACATGCTCTCGCTTGTGGGTCTCGAACCATCCCGCTTTGCCGGGCGTCTGCCGCGCGAGCTTTCTGGCGGACAGCGGCAGCGCGTGGGCGTAGCGCGTGCGCTTGCGGCGGATCCATCAATTCTTCTGCTCGACGAGCCCTTTGGCGCGTTGGATCCCGTCACGCGATCCGAAATCCAAAAAGAGTTCCGTGGGCTTCAGAAGCGCCTGGGCAAGACGATGGTGTTCGTAACGCACGATGTGCGCGAGGCGTTCATTCTTGGCGATCGCATCGGACTCATGAAGGACGGTAATCTCATCGCTTTGGTTGCAGTGAAAGACTTTCACAATTTGAATCATCCGGAGGCTCGGGCCTTCGTAGAAAGCTACGCTTGAACGTCCTCGATTTCATGTGGAGTCATCGGATGGAGGTTGCCCAGCTCACGCTGGAACACCTTGTATTGGTCGGACTGTCGATACTCATTGCAGCCGGAATTGGCCTTCCTCTCGGCGTTCTTATGACACGCAAGCCAGGGCTCAGCGGTCCGATTCTGACATTCGCGAACGCCGTCCAAACGATTCCAAGCCTGGCTTTGTTTGGCTTTTTGATTCCGTTGCCATTCATTGGCGGTATTGGAGCGCGTACAGCGATTGTTGCATTGGTTCTGTACTCGCTATTGCCTATCATCCGCAATACGTTTACCGGAATTTCGGGAGTCGATCCGGCCATACGTGAAGCGGGCCGGGGGATGGGAATGACCGATCTGCAGTTGTTATGGAGTGTGGAAATTCCTTTGGCTCTGAGCGTCATCTTTGCAGGACTACGCGTCGCCACCGTGCTTTGCGTCGGTATCGCAACGATTGCCGCTGCAGTCGGCGCCGGTGGGCTCGGCATGTTCATTTTCCGCGGCGTTTCGATGGTCGATAGCCGCCTTATTCTGGCCGGCGCCATCCCTGCGGCTGCACTTGCGCTCATCGCGGATTTTGGCCTGGGTGCAATTGAAAAGCGGTTTTCAAAACTATTGTGTCTCCTCGTGATCGCCGCCGGCCTTTCTTCCTGCTCGCACTCGGATCGCGTCGTTGTGGGCTCAAAGAATTTCACTGAGCAAGTGATTATGGGCGAAATGCTCGCCCAGCAGATTGAGCGCAAGACGCATCTTCCTGTCGACCGCAAACTGAACCTCGGCGGAACCATAGTCTGCCATGAGGCGCTGACGGCGGGACAAATCGATACTTATGTCGAATACACCGGCACGGGATTAACGGCTATTCTCAAAGAACCCCCCGCCAAGGATTCGAATCTTGCTTATCAGACGGTGAAGGACGCATATAAGTCGCGCTTCGGCATCGAATGGACCGAACCGCTGGGTTTCAACAATACATTTGCAATCATCGTGCGCAAATCCGATGCGGAACAGTTCGGATTGAGGACCATTTCAGATGCGGCACCTCGTACTTCGAGATGGGTCGCGGGATTCGGCTACGAATTCATTGAACGGGAAGACGGCTATCCCGGCCTCGTAAAAACCTACAACCTTCGGTTTCCGTCTGAGCCACGCGTGATGGACCTTGGCTTGACGTACAAGGCTGTTGCCGGTCATCAGGTGGATTTGATTGCCGGTAATTCAACGGATGGTTTGATCGGCGCTCTCGGCCTTGTCGTCCTGGAAGACGACAAACATTATTTCCCTCCGTATGACGCTGTCCCACTCGTCCGGGAAGCGGTCATCACGAAACATCCGGAAATCCGCGAAGCGCTGCGGGCTCTCGGCGGAAAAGTCTCCGAAGAACAAATGCGACTCATGAATTATGCGGTCGATGGCGAGCACAAAGACGTCAAGCAGGTCGTGAAGGAATTCTTGGACAAGCTATGACAGCTTCAGCCGACGTTCTCATTATTGGCGGCGGAGTTATCGGCTCGAGCATTGCGTTCAACCTTCTTCAGGATGGCTTCAAAGGACGCATCCTTGTCGTCGAGCGGGATGCCAGCTACCAGTTCGCTTCAAGTGCCCTGGCGATGGGCGGCGTACGCCAGCAATTTATGTCGGCTGTCAACATCCGCATGGTGCAGTACAGCCTGAAAGTTCTCCAGCAGTTTCCTCAATGCCAGTTCCGGCAACGCGGATATTTGTTCCTCGCAACAGAATCCAATTGTGAAAAACTGCGGCACCGGTACGAAACTCAGCGATCGCTGGCCGCAGAATGCGAGATGCTGGGCATCGCTGAGGTCCGCCGGCTAGTTCCCGAACTCCGCTCGGACGATCTGGTTGGAGGTAGAGCGGAAGAATTGGGCGCCGTTTACGTATCCGACGAAGTCCGAAAGATCGAAAAGGAATGCGTCTATGCCAACCAATCGGGCCGCATTCCAGCGGGGCGGATTGTCATAGCGGCGGGCGCTTATTCTGGGGCTGTCGGCAAGTTGGCGGCTGTCGATATCCCCGTTGCTCCGGTTCGGCAGCAACTATTTCGATGCGCGCTGCCGCGGCCGTGGCCTTACGAATTCCCTGTGGTGATCGATCCCGGCGGAGTTCACTGGCGCAGTTCTCCAAACGATGAGATCGTTATCGCGAAGACCGATCCTGATGAGCCACCCGGTTTCCGATTCGGTTGCGATCTCGACAGATTTCATCATGATTTCATGCCGCCTATAGTTCATAGACTGCCGGAATTCCGCGATCTCAAGCTGGTTTTCGGCTGGGGTGGCTTATATGAAATGACACCGGATCACAACGGCATCATCGACAGGATTCCAGACATCGAGGGCCTTTATGTTGCGGCCGGCTTCAGTGGTCATGGTCTGATGATGTCAGCTGCGACCGGAAAGTTGATGTCGGAACTCATCCGTACGAATAAATTCGAGACCATCGACGCCTCCGTACTATCTTTTTCGCGCTTCGCTCGCAACGAGTTGTTTTGGGACGAAGCAATGATCTAACTTCTGCTGGGAAATTAGACCGCCGCTACAGTGGACGGCTCCGGGAAAGGTCCGGTGAAACAGAAGCTTTTCATTTGCTTTGTCCTCACGCTTGTTACCGCCGGCATTTACTGGCCCGTTCATCGGTACGACTTTGTGAACTACGACGACGTGGACTACGTCGTCGAGAATGTCCACATACGTGCTGGTCTGACATTCGATAGTGCACAATGGGCCTTCACCACCGGTCACTCCGGCAACTGGCATCCGCTCACCTGGTTGTCGCACATGATCGACATTCAATTGTTCGGATTAAATGCGGGTGCACATCACACCGTCAATGTGCTTTTCCACATCGCGAACGCGCTCCTTCTTTTTTTGCTGCTGGCTCGCGTGACGCGCGCACTCTGGCCAAGCGCGATGGTAGCAGCGCTGTTTGCGTGGCATCCATTGCATGTCGAATCGGTGGCCTGGATCGCCGAACGCAAAGACGTGCTCAGCACATTTTTAGCGTTGCTATCCCTTGGGGCCTACGCGCGGTACGTGGAGTCGAACCGGCAAAAGCACCTGTTGTTATCATTGCTGTGCTTTGCCGCTGGATTGATGGCCAAGCCAATGCTGGTGACGCTACCGTTCATTTTCCTCTTGCTGGATTACTGGCCGCTCAAGCGGGGCTCTCACCAATTTCGCCGCTTGGTTGTCGAGAAGATGCCGTTCTTCTTGCTCACTGCGGTGTTGAGCGTTGTGACCTATGCGGCGCAACGAAATGCTGGAGCGGTTGCAGCTCTGGAAAGCGTTCCATTACAGTATCGATTCAAGAACGCGCTGCTCGCCTACAATCGATATCTACGGAAAACTTTTTGGCCCGCCGATTTGGCCATCTTCTATCCGATTTCAAAAACCTATTCGTCTTGGCAAATCGGAGCCGCCCTGGTGCTGTTAATCGCAATCTCAATTGCGGTCTATTCCTCGTCAGGTCGCCGGCCCTGGCTTTGGGTCGGTTGGTTCTGGTTTTTAGGGATGCTGGTGCCCGTGATTGGTCTCGTTCAGGTGGGCATTCAGTCGATGGCCAATCGGTATACTTATTTGCCGATCGTAGGAATTTTTGTGATGTTGGCCTGGAGCGGCGCTGAAGTCGCAGCCACGTCCCGGTCGTTTTCGAAGGCAGTCGCTGTTCTTGGCCTTGTGGTGTTGGTTAGCGCACCGCTAGTGACCTCCATTCAACTGCGCTCGTGGCGTGATAGTGAAACTCTCTTTCAACACGCGATCGCCGTCACAAAAAACAACTACTTTGCTCACACTATGTTAGGCCGCGTCCTCGCTAATCGCGGACGGTTTGATGAAGCGCAGGCGCACTTTGAGGAAGTGCTGCGAATCTTCCCGGATCAGCCTGACGCTCACTTCAGTTTGGGCGTGATCTTTGCGAGGAAGGCGAAGTTCGATGAAGCGCTCGCTCACTACACTCAAGCCGCGGAAATAAGGCCCGATGCTGCTACGCACTACAATCTTGGAAATGTCTTGATGAAGGTGGACCGCGCTGATGAAGCCATTGCGCACTTTGCTGAGGCCGTGCGATTGGATCCGCAAATGGCCGAAGCCCAGAACAACTGGGCCTATGCATTGGCGTCACAGGGGCGTCTGCACGAGGCAGCTGATCATTTCGCGGCGGCGCTTCGGATCAATCCCAACCTCGTCGAAGCCCGCCTCAATGTCGCGCGAATACGCGAACAACTCGGCGAAGCACGCTAGCAGGAGTTCAAATCCAACTCCATACATAAAGCGCCGGCGGGAGCGGAGTCTACGCTCCAAGATTTCAGCCGAGATCCCGAAGCCGCCCGTTGGAGCAGCATGTGCATGACTTTGGCCTGAGTACAGTAGAAGGAGAATACCGTTCAGGAGGCGAGTCAGACCTCAGGTTTCGCAGCTCGCTAAGTGTAACCATCGAAGGCTGTTGAATTCGTCTCTGGATGTTTGGGAGAACACCTCCAGACTGTCGATCCGGGTGGCAGTCTCATTTTGTAGATACCGTCTACAAACTTGGTGGATTGCCGGAGTTTGGACGTCACGCCAACTCGGAATTTTTCAGTTGTACGACTAAGACCTCGCATTAGGATGACATCCAACGGGAAAAATTATGGATAGAGCCACAGCCATGGAAGGCTACAAGGACGGATTCACGCTGCTAGAGTTGCTTATCGTGTTCTCAGTCGGCCTGATCGTTACCGCGATCGCTCTCCCAATTATGAGCAATGTAGTTGCGAATCAGAGGTTGCGTGCGAGTATGACCAGCATCTCCGGGCTGCTGCAGAACACTCGCATGGTGGCCGTGCATGAGAACAAAAAAAAAACAGCATGTCACTGCAAGGGTGCAGATTGCCCGGCGTCAACTGTACTTCACGCGTTGGTATATTTCGCTAAAGACGGGACGACCTGCACAACCACCACGGTACCGGCAACGGCGGACCCGCAAGTCGAATTGGAAGCTCCGATCACGCCCTTGACCGCACCGGTTGGCGCAGGTGCGCCCCCGACGATCAATAATTCCGATTTGGGTCTGTTATCCGACCCGCTCACCACCGATCCGTCCTTTAATTCGCGTGGCCTTCCTTGCCTGTATGTGAACCCTGGGACATGCACGACGAATAATGGATTTATCCAGTATTTCCGAGACGACCGTATCGGCGGATCGGGCGCCTGGGCCGCGATTTCGATCACGCCGGCCGGGCGGTTCAAGCGCTGGTTTTGGAACGGCTCGAAGTGGGCGGA